>ERZ773009.710-NODE-710-length-24347-cov-7.166022_pt1 | contig 24347 bp, 17 predicted proteins | sample MGYA00580663_ERZ773009 | MGnify/ENA primary metagenome ERZ773009 (study PRJEB29015, sample SAMEA2737969) | human oral metagenome | biome: human oral; feature: human-associated habitat; material: dental | place: China | collected 2026 ... | reverse complement strand
TCATTACTATTTCCCCTTTATCGAGGCCTATCTGCCCGCGGACGCACTCCGCATAGACAGCGGCATGAAGCAAGAGCGACGCCGCGCCGAAGAAGCCTTCCGCGTGGCTGAGGAGGGGCGCACCGTCTGCGTCATCAGCTCCGGCGACGCGGGCATTTACGGCATGGCCTCCCTTATCCTTGAGATGAAACACAAGCGCGGCAGCCACGTAGAGGTGGAGGTGTTGCCCGGCATCAGCGCTTTCCAGAAGGCCGGCGCATTGCTCGGCGCACCGATGGGACACGACTTCTGCGTCATCTCCCTTTCCGACCTCATGACGCCGTGGCTACTCATCGAACGGCGCATCATTGCCGCAGCAGAGGCCGACTTCATTACGGCCGTGTATAATCCGAAAAGCGACAGCCGATATTGGCAACTCTATCGCCTGAAGGAACTCTTCCTGGCACGTCGTGCACCGGAGACGCCCGTGGGAATCGTGCGGCAGGCTGGGCGAGACGGCGAGACGACGACCGTCACCACGTTGGCCGACTTTGACCCCGAGCAGGCGGACATGTTCACCGTCGTGCTGATCGGCAACTCGCAATCCTACGCCGTAGGCAACACCTTCATCACGCCGCGCGGATACTACCGCGAGATGGAGCGCGAGGAGGGCGTCAACGTCGGGCAGGGGATTATGATCGAGAGCTTCCGCACCATCGAGCGTGAGCTGAAGCATCCCGACATCCCGCTCGACCGTAAGTGGGCGATGCTGCACGCCATCCACACGACGGCCGACTTCGACATGGAGCGCTTGGTCTGGACCGATCCGGGCGCCGTGGCCGAGATGTACGAGCGACTCAGCTCGGGGCGTACGCGGACGATCGTGACTGACGTGACGATGGTGACGTCCGGCATCCGCAAGGGCGCGCTGCAACGCATGGGCATCGAGGCCAAGTGCTACCTGGCTGACGAACGCGCCGTGAAGATGGCGGCCGAGAAGGGCATCACCCGCGCACAGGCCGGCATCCGCGTGGCCGTCGAGGAACATCCCGACGCACTCTTTGCCTTCGGGAACGCTCCCACGGCGCTGATGGAGCTGTGCACCTTGATCCGTCGCGGGAAGGCGCGGCCGAGCGGCATCGTGGCGGCGCCCGTCGGCTTCGTGCACGTCTGCGAAAGCAAGGAGATGGTGAAGCCGTTCACGGACATCCCCAAGGTGATCATCGAGGGGCGCAAGGGCGGCAGCAACCTCGCCGCGACGCTCGTCAACTCCGCCCTCACCTTTAACGACGCGGCGCAACTGCGCCCGGGACGCGATGTCTGAGCCGCGCCGCACGTTCTACGTCGTCGGTATCAGCGACGAGCGCGACGTCCAACTACCCGCTGCCGTGCGCGAGCGTATCGCCCGCGGACATGTCTTCTCCGGCGGACGCCGCCACCGCGAGATCGTCGGTGGTTGGCTCCCCGAGGGCGCCGTATGGATCGACATCACGGTGCCGCTGGAGCGCGTCTTCGAGCAGTACCGCGACCACCGCGACATCATCGTTTTTGCCTCTGGCGACCCGCTCTTCTTCGGTTACGCGGTCACGCTCCGCCGCGTCTTCCCCGACGCCGCGATCGAGACGTGCCCCTCGTTCAACTCGCTGCAACTGCTCGTCCACCGGCTCGGCATGCCGTATAACGAGATGATCCCCGTATCGCTCACCGGCCGGCCGTGGGACGACTTCGACGCGGCGCTGATCGAGCGGCGACCGCTCCTCGGCATCCTCACCGACCGCGAGAAGACGCCCGCCGTGATCGCCCGCCGGATGATCGAATACGGCTACGGCGACGATTACCGCATGCACATCGGCGAGCGCCTCGGCAACGAGACGGACGAGCGTGTCCGTACGCTTACGCTCTCCGAAGCCGTCGCGGCCACGTTCACGCACCCGAACAACCTGATCTTGGAGCGCATCCGTCGTCGGCCGCGTCCGTTCGGTATCCCCGAGAGCGAGTTCCACCTGCTCGACGGCCGCGTGAAGATGATCACCAAGCGGCCCGTGCGCCTGCTCTCGCTCAGCATGCTCGACCTGCACAACCGCACCTCGCTGTGGGACGTCGGCTTCTGCACCGGCTCGGTGTCCGTCGAGGCGCGGCTGCAATTCCCGCACCTCCGCGTCACGGCCTTCGAGATCCGCCCCGGCTGTCGGGAGATCCTCGCCGCCAACTGCCGACGGTTCGGCACGCCGGGCATCACGCCGGTGATGGGCGACTTTATGGAGGCCGACACGACCGACTTGCCCGCGCCCGACGCCGTCTTTATCGGTGGCCACGGTGGGAGACTCACGGACATGTTGCGCAAGCTCGACGGCGTGATGCGTCCCGGCTGCGTGATCGTCTTCAACTCCGTCAGCGAGGAGAGTCGGCAGCTGTTCATCGACGGACTCGCCGCCATCGGTCGTCGCATCACGGAGTGCGTCCGCCTGACTGTCGACGCACACAATGCGATCGACGTGATGAAGGCGGCCTGCACTTTGCGCTGAAGCCAAACAGGGCCTCTGCGGGGGCAGCGAAGTTTGTCCGGGTACCAGGCAAAATTTCCCCGGCCTCGGCAGAGGCCTGCGCGACGCCAAACAGGTGCCTGTTTAGGTTACTCCAGTTTGCGCGACGCCAAACAGGCGCCTGTTTAGGTCACTCCAGTCTGCGCGACGCCAAACAGGCGCCTGTTTAGGTCACTCCAGTCTGCGCGAAGCTGATCGAGTACTTGTTTAAGGCCGCGGAGATCTGCTGGATCCGAACCCGACAGGTTCGGGAGCTAATCAAGAGGTATGATAAAGTGCGCAATACAGTAAATACCTTTGCATAGCAATTTCAAAGTGAAGCATTATGATACAAACGAGATCAAGAGAAAGAATAAGAGAACACGCTGAAGTATCGGAGTTGGTAAGCCATAAAGAGGAAGTTAGGATCGGAAGGAGAAAAAAACAGACCTATTCGTCTAACGATTTTGTCTTATCTCCGGAGGCCGAAGAAAGAATCAGACTTTCACGGGAGCAATATCACAAAGGAGAATTTACTTCATGTCGTAATGCCGAAGAGGCTGTCAAATTTCTTGAGTCGTTATGATCTATCGGATAGACTTTACGGATGAAGCCAAGAAGGTGCTGTCTAAATACAAAAAGTCGAATCCGATTTCGTTCAAGAAGATTGTGAGGCTGATGCCGGATTTGGAAAAGCATCCAAGAACAGGCATAGGACATCCGGAGCCTCTCGTGGCAGGCAACTCGATTACTTATTCGAGAAGAATTAGCGCGAAAGACCGCATCGTATATGATATTTATGATGAAACAGCCACAGTGATTGTGCTTTCCGTAGAAGGTCATTACGGAGATAAATAGGATAAAGGGTGTGTCATGCCGATGATTTGCGATTGCTCTTCTTTCGGATCTAGGCACATCCTTTCTTGTTTGAATTTTCAGATACACTACACCATCATTCAATGAAAGAAAACATAGCCATCATCTTAGTGTCGGAAGGCGGACTTCCGACGGCGCGCCTCATCAGTCACGAGCTGGGGGATGCGCCAGTGTTCACCACCCACTCCCTCGAGGGGTGCCAAACCTTCCCCTCGTATGCGCAGTTCATGGCCGCGCACTTCCGGGAGTACGATCTCTTCGTCTTTATCGGCGCGATGGGCATCTGCATCCGCAGCATCGCTCCCTTTATTAAGGATAAGTACACCGACCCGGCCATCCTCTGTGTCGACAGCACCGGGCGCTTCGTCATCTCCGTCCTGTCGGGTCACATCGGCGGGGCTAACGACTGGGCACGGCGCGTGGCCGCCATCACCGGCGGCGAGGCCGTCGTCACCACGCAGAGCGACAACACCGGACTCTGGGCGCTCGACACCCTGGCCCGACGTTTCGACTGGCGCACGGTCGCCTCGCATGCAGAGATGAATAATATGATCTCCCTCTTCGTCGGCAACCAACCTACCGCCCTGCTGCTCGACGTGAAGGATCGCGGCACGGACTATCTGGAGCGCACCCTGCCCGAGCACGTCAGCGTCTTCTACCGCTTTGAGGACATCCGCCCCGAGGCGTTTCGGCTCATCATCGCCGTCACGCCCTTCATCTACACCGCCGACGTGCCCATCCTCTATTACCGGCCGCGCGTGCTGCACGTCGGCATCGGTTGCCGCCGCGACAGTGCGCCCGAGGGCGTGGCCGAACACATGGCCGCCGTCATGGAGGCGCACCGACTCTCGCCGCTGTCCGTCCGCTCCGTGGCCACCATCGAGCTGAAGAAAGACGAGCCGCTCTTCCACGCGCTGGCGCAGACTTGGGAGGCCGAAAAGCACGTCTATCGGGCGGACGAATTGGCCGACATCACCGTGCCCAACCCCTCGCAGAAGGTATTCGACACGACGGGCGTTTGGGGCGTATCCGAGAGCACCGCGCAACGGGCTTCGGGCTTCGGGCCGCTCGTCATGGAGAAGCAGAAGGGCGTGTTGAGCGCCTCGAGCGATTTCACCTTGGCCGTGGCCCTTGACGCCGATGCGCAGCGTGGCGGCTTCATCGAGATCGTCGGCGCTGGGCCGGGCGACCCGGAGCTTGTCTCCGTACGCGGCAAACGCCTGCTCGAGACGGCCGACCTGATCCTCTATGCCGGCAGCCTCGTGCCCCGCGAACTGACGGAGTACGCCAAGCCCGGCGCCACGGTGCGCAGCTCGGCCGGCATGACGCTCGAGGAGCAGTTCGAGACGATGAAAGCCTTCTACGATCGCGGCCTCTTCATCGTCCGCCTCCACACCGGCGATCCCTGCATCTACGGCGCCATCCAGGAGCAGATGGCTTTCTTCGACCGTTACGGCATGCGTTACCACATCACGCCCGGCATCTCCTCCTTCCAGGCCGCAGCCGCCGCACTCCGCTCGCAGTTCACCATCCCCGAGCGCGTGCAGACCATCATCCTTACCCGTGGCGAAGGGCGCACGCCGATGCCCGAGCGTGAGAAATTGCACCTCTTGGCCCGCTCGCAAAGCACGATGTGTATCTACCTCAGCGCCGCCATCGTGGACGACGTGCAGGCCGAGTTGCTTCAGGCTTATCCGCCCGAGACACCCGTGGCGGCTTGTTATAAATTGACGTGGCGCGACGAGCGCATCTATCGCGGGCAGCTCAAAGACCTGGCACAGATCGTCAAGGAGAATCACCTTACGCTGACTACGATGCTCGTCGTCGGCGAAGCGATCGACAACCGGCAGGGGCTGTCGCACCTCTACGCGTCGGACTTCAAGCACCTCTTCCGGCCATGATTCTGATCCTTGGGGGGACGACCGAGGGACGCGCCGCTGTGAAGACGGTCGACGAGGCGGGCAGTCCCTATTTCTATTCCACGCGCGACGCGCACCAGCAGGTGGATTGCCATCATGGCACCCGCCTCACGGGTGCGATGGATGAGGAGGCGATGGAGGCGTTCTGTCGGGAGAAGGAGATCCGGCTGCTGGTCGACGCCGCCCATCCCTTCGCCGAGGTGCTGCATCGCACGGTGGCCGTCGTGGCCGAACGGCTCTCGCTGCCGGTGGTGCGTTACGAGCGCGTCTATCCGCCGCGCAGTGCGGACATCATTTGGTGCGATGATTACGACGATGCCATCCGTCGGATGGAGGCCGATGGCGTCACGCGACTGCTGGCCCTGACTGGCGTGCAGACCATCGGTCGGTTGCGGGCGTATTGGCAGGCGCACGACGCGTGTATCTTCCGCATCCTCGACCTGCCCACGTCGCTCGCGTTGGCCGAGCGGCAGGGCTTCTCGCGTGAGCGGATCGTCTATTATGAACCCGGCGGCGACGAGGCGCTGCTTGAGCGCGTGCGTCCGCAGGCCATACTGACGAAGGAGAGTGGCGAGTCGGGGGGCTTTATCGATAAGGTAGAGGCGGCGCATAAGCTGGGCATTGCGGTGTACGCCGTACGCCGTCCGCCGATGCCCACGGGGTTTGTCGCCGTCACGGGGCGCCACGGCTTTCGTAAACAGATCGAGCGCTTCGTGCCCGGCTTCTTTCCGCTGCGCAGCGGCTACACCACCGGATCGTGTGCTACGGCTGCGGCTAAGGCGGCGCTGATGGCGTTGCTCACGGGCGAGGAGCAAAGCGAGGTGTCGTATGCCCTGCCCGACGGTGAGGTGATGACGCTTCCCATAGCCGAGACGCACCTCGGCGAGCGGGAAGCTACGGCTGCCGTGATCAAGGATGCGGGCGACGATCCGGACGTGACGAACGGCTGCAAGATCTGCGCAACGGTGGCGCTCCGCGACGGGGGAGGGGAGGGGATCCGCTTCTTGCAGGGCGAGGGCGTGGGCCGTGTGACGTTGCCTGGCCTTGGCCTCGAGATCGGTGGCCCGGCCATCAATCGCACGCCGCGCGAGATGATCACCCGCGAGCTGACGGCGCTCTGCGATGCCCCTTTGGACGTAACGATCGCCGTGCCCGGAGGTGAGAAGATCGCTCGGCAGACGTTCAATCCGAAGCTCGGCATCGTGGACGGCATCTCCATCGTCGGCACGTCAGGCATCGTCATGCCTTTCTCGTCAGATGCTTTCGTGCGCTCCATCCGCCGCGAAGTGGAGGTCTGTCGCGCCCTTAGCCCCGAGCGCTTAGTCATCAACTCCGGCGCTCGTAGCGAGCGCTTCGTCAAGGCCGAATATCCTGACCTGCCCGCGCAGGCGTTCGTCCACTTCGGCAACTTCATCGGCGAGACGCTGAAGATCGCCGCCGACCTCGGTATCCCGAACGTGACGATGGGCATCATGGTCGGCAAGGCGGTGAAGCTAGCTGAGGGCTCGTTAGATACGCACAGCAAGAAGGTGGTGATGAATAAGGCGTTTCTGCAAACGGTCGCTGCCGAGTCGGGCTGCTCGCCGTCGGCCAGTGAAGCCATCACGGGTATTACACTGGCCCGCGAGCTGTGGCACGCCCTCACCGACACCGACCGCGATCGGTTCTTCTCCGCCCTGCTCCGCCTCTGCCACCGTCACTGCTCCCCCTTGCTCCCCAACGGTCATCTGACCATCCTGCTGATCGATGAAGACGGGAATATCCCGTATCGTCATGCTTGATGTGTACCCGGCAAACTCAAACCTCGATAGACCTGTAGCATTTTCTCTGCCCCTTCGTTCTGTTTGTAGAAAACATCAAAACCCATACAAACATGAGACGATACTACATCTTGCTGATCGGTATACTGGCCGCAGCATGTGCGACTTATGCACAACAATTGACCGGACGCGTGGTGGACACGCAAAACCAACCCATCGAGTTTGCCAACGTGGCGCTGTATGCGCTGCCTGACTCGGCACTTGTGACGGGAACGATCACCGACGCACATGGAGATTTCACCTTAGAAGGCGGCATGACGAAGCGAGCCCTCCTGAAGATCTCTTTCGTGGGATACGAGACGCAGACGGTTGAGGCGCGGCCGGGTGTGACCGTCACGCTTAAGCCCGAATCCACGCAGTTAGCCGAGGTGACGGTACGGGCGAATCGGCCAGCTATCCGGCTGAAGAACGATGCGCTTGTGGCGTCGGTGCAAGGCTCCATGCTGAGCCAAGCGGGCACGGCGAACGACGTGCTGCGCCGGTTACCCTCGCTGACGACGGATAACAAGGGCAACATCTCCGTTTTCGGTAAGGGGGAGGCCAAGATCTACATCAACCGCCGTGAGGTGCGCGACCTGTCGGAGTTAGATCAGCTGAACTCGGCCGACATACGTGACGTGGAGATCGTCCGCAATCCTGGCGCACGCTACGAGGCTTCGGTGAAGGCGGTGATCCGCATCAACACGGTGCGGCATGCCGGAGATGGCTTCGGATTCGATGCACGGTCGAGCTGGTACGAGGGCGAAACGACCGACCTGCGCGAGCAGTTGAATGTGAATTGGCGCAAGAGCGGTTGGGACGTGTTCGGCACCGTCCTTTACGGCCGCGGGGCGTACCTTATCGACAGTCGCATCACGCAGCAGACGCGCCTTGATACACTTTGGCAACAGGAGAATGCGCTTTACGCCACGGGTGTCGACCGGTGGATGCGCATCACGGCTGGCACCAATTGGGAGATCTCGCCTAAGCATTACGTCGGCCTCCGCTACACGCTCTCGCCAACCCTGCGCGACGACATCAACCACACGACTTTCAACAGCATGGTTCACGCCGACTCGGCCTTTTACGACGAATGGCATAGCGACAATGCGCGCCGTACGACGAACGACCCTGCACACCGTCTCAATGCGTATTACAACGGCACGGTGGGTCGCTTGGGGATCGACTTCAACATCGATTTCTACACGAGTGGCAGCACGTCGCGCTCGCATGCCGTGGAGACGAGTCGCATGCAGGAAGACCGCGTGGTGAACTCGGAAAATCGTGTGCGCAACCGGCTCGCAGCGTCGAAGCTGATCCTGTCGTACCCCGTTTTTGGTGGCGAGCTGTCCGTCGGTGGAGAGTATGTCCGCACGCATCGCACAGACGTGTACAGCAACACTGAGCGCATTGTCCCGTCGTCTGATATGACCGCGGACGAATGGAACAGTAGCCTCTTTGCGGAGTATGCACGGGAGACGCCTATCGGGCAATTGGGCGTCGGGCTGCGCTATGAGCATGTTCGCTCCGATTACCTCAGCGACGGACGACCGCTCGACGGCTTGAACCGCAACTACAACCAATGGTTCCCCAACGTCTCGTTCGGCACGCGGGTGAAGGGCGTCGACCTGCAACTGGCTTACACGGCGAAGACGCAGCGCCCGTCGTATCGCCAATTAACAAGCAACGTGTATTACGCCAACCGCCTCACGTTGCAAACGGGTAACCCGCTGCTGAAGCCAACCCTAACGCACGACGTAAGCCTCACGGCTTCGTGGCGCATCGTGCAACTGACGGCGAGTTACCGACAGGAACGCGACGCCGTGATTGATCGCACGGAGCGCAGCCGAATAGATCCGAAGGTGTCTCTCATCACCTACACCAACCTCGATCGGCTGCCTTTGCTGACGGCTTTTGCTACCGTCACGCCGACGTTCGGAGTGTGGACACCACAGCTCAGCGCGGGGTTTGTCAAGCAGTGGGCTGAGGTGGAGATTGACGGAAAGCCGGTGCGCTATGACAGGCCGATTTTCCGCATCTCGCTGAACAACTCACTCCGGCTGCCGGCTGGCCTACTCTTCACGCTCGACGTGCGTTACCGGAGCAAGGGCGACGAGCGCAATCTGTACCTGACGGATGATGTGTGGGTGGTCAACATGGGGCTGACGCGATCGTTCTTCAGCGATCGCCTGAGCGTGATGCTGCGGGGTTGGGACGTGTTTCGTGGCGAGGGGGGTGGCGCCATTTACCGCTCTCCGCACATGGTGCTCTATCAGGTCGACCGCTACGACTCGCAGGAGTTCGAGCTTACCCTGCGCTACCGGTTCAACGCTGCTAAGAGTAAATACAAGGGCACGGGTGCGGGCACCGGTGAGTTAGAGCGGTTATGACCACCCCCGGCCAGTGGGGAGGAGGGGATTAAGGTCGGTATCAAATGATGCCGGCCTCTTTGAGTAGTTCGCGGATGATTTTGTCAGAGATGGAAGACTGAGCAGACTTGTCGTAAAGGGCGAGGAAACAGATCGCGCCCTCGTGCATTCCGGTTAAGAGCTCGATATGGATGATCACCCTTGCACCGCCCCGCTTACCGCTCTGCTTGGAAGTGATAGCAAGTCTGATTTTACGGATGCCGCCTCCTAAGTCTGCACCTTGCAACGGGTTTTCCAGTAGTTGCCGGGCCAATTGCCGGAGATCGTCGCGTAGAGAGTGATAGTGCTTGGCTAACCGTTTGACATCTCGATCAAACGAGCGGATAGTTCGCAGCTTATAGCTCATCAAGCAATTCCTCTAATGATCGGGTCTGTAGCTTACCCTCTTTCACGTCTTTCCATTCCGAGAAAGCATGCCGTAAGCCGGCAATAATCTCCCCGTCGTCCTGTCCGGCGTATTCCTTCTTTTTTACCTCACGGCCGATGCGGCGCAGGGCTTGAAGCGCTTGTTTCATCATCGTTTCATTGCCTTCCATTCTGTCCAGTTCACGTTGGATGGCGGCGCCCAATTCTATCGTTGTCATGATCGTCTTTTATTAATGGATTGATAGGGCAAACATAACTCATAGGCTTGCCATCCGCCCCAGCGCTTGCGCCAGTGTGACCTCGTCGGGGAAGGTGATGCCGCCGTGGCGGACGAAGTGGGCGATCTCCTCTGCCGTGTTGAGCACCGAGGGGAGGATGGGGTAGATCGGCTTGGAGCACGTCTGCATCTTCTCAAGGATGACGTCCACCGCCGCTGTGATCTTTCCCAGACCGATGCTGCCGAAGATCACGGCGATGGCGTCTGTCTCCGGGAAGTGCTGATCGGCATAGTCGATCGCCAGACCGAAGTCCGCCGCGGAGCCCGTGCCGAGGATGTCGATCGGATTAGCCACCGACGCGCCCGGCAAGAGACGCGCCTTCAGCTCGTCGGCCATCGCACCACGGTAGGCTGGCACCTTCATGCCGCAACGCACGAGCGCGTCGGTCAGGATGACGCCTGCACCACCGGCGTGGGTGACGACCGCAAAACTTTTTCCCTGCGGTCGTGGTAGCGCGAAGGCACAGGCTACAGCGATCAGCTCCTCCCGACTGTAACACCGCACGATACCCGCCCGACGGAAGATCGCTGCCACCTCCTCTTCGCTGGTCGGCTGCGCGCCCGTGTGCATGGCTGACGCCCGCATGCCGTCTGCCGTTGTCCCGCCCTTGATGGCCGCGATGCGGCACCCCTTACGGACGAGCGATGCGGCGTGGCGCACGAGCTTCTCGGCGTCGCGGATGTCCTCGATGTAAAGCGCCTTGATGCGCGCATCGGTGGAGGGGTCGAAGTGCTCGTCCATATACTCCAACACCTCCTCGATGCCCGTCTGCGCGGCGTTGCCCACCGACCAGAGCGAGTGGAATCGCAGCCCCTTCGTCAGGGCGCATTCGATGATGAACAGCGCCACGCCGCCCGAGGCCGAGATGAGGTCGATGCCGCCGGGAGCGAGCGTGGGCACGGGCGATGTGAAGACGGCATGGTGGTGCGGGTTGGCCAGCCCGATGCAGTTCGGGCCGATAAGCGCCACGCCGGCCGCGGTGCAGATGCGGCAGATCTCCCGTTCGATGGCCGCACCCTCGGTCGACTCCTCACTGAAGCCAGCCGAGATGATGATGATGGCGCGCGCACCTTTCTCTTCCACCAACACGCGCACGGCCTCCGTGCAGTGCGCCGCGGAGACGGCCAGCACGCCCAGTTCGATGCCCGTCGGCAGGTCGTTTACGCTGCGCGTCACGGGGCGCCCCTGGATCAGACGCTCCTTCGGGTTGACGATGTATAAGTCGCCCGTGAACGGGCCTTCGATCAGGTTTTTTACTAACCGCCCGCCGGGCTTGTGTATGTGGTTCGATCCGCCGATGACGGCGATTGATCGCGGGTTGATGAGTGCATGCGTAATCATTTGAATGGGATTTAATGGGTGATTGATGGCCGCAAAAATAGGAGCCTTATCATCTGCAGCGGCCGGAAATAATGTATTTCGAGCGTTGTAAATTCTGCGGCGACCAGAAATAGTGTATTTCGAGGCCATGCAAATCTGCGGCGGCCGGAAATAATGTATTTCGAGGCCATGCAAATCTGCGGCGGCCAGAAATAATGTATTTCGGGCATTGTAAAATCTGCGGCGGCCAGAAATAATGTATTTCAAGGCCATGCAAACCTGCGAGAGGCTGTCGAAGTGTTCGGCGAGATAACCTCCATGATGAGGCCTTGAAGCTCGCATTTCCCCTGCCCAAAGTCTCTACAAAAGACTCAAAAACCGTTTATCCATGCGCTTTCCACAGGAAATTGCACGTCTTTTGCCGCCCTCAAATGACAAGTGAGGGTGACAAAAAGTCCCTCGAAGATTCTATACACACGACTTACGTTTATGAAGTTACGATTCAAGTACACCCTGCCCGTCCTTGCCGCCGCGCTTAGCGTCAATGCGGCCCGGGCACAATTCAATGTGAAAGGAAACGTCGCCCTCGACAACGGCGACAAAGCCATCGGCGCCACGCTGCGCCTGCTCCGTTCGGGCGAAGTGGCCACGACCGACGCCGACGGAAACTTTACGCTCCACAGCAGCCACGCCACCGATCGACTCGTGGCGGCCTATATCGGCTTCCGTTCGGACACGATCGACGTCACCGCGGCCAACGCGAACGCGCTGGCCATCGTCCTCCGCGAGGAGGTGCAGCAGGTGAGCGAGGTGGTCGTCAAGGGCCGCGTGGCCAACACGCTCAAGTCGCGTATTGCCACGGTGCAGACCGAGAAGATCAACTATGAGGAGCTGACGCGTGCCGCCTGCTGCAACCTCTCGGAGAGCTTCGAGACGAACGCCTCGGTCGACGTCTCCTATTCCGACGCGGCCACGGGCGCCAAGCAGATCCGCCTCTTAGGCCTGCCCGGCACGTATGTGCAAATGCTGACCGAGAATGTGCCCAACTTCCGTGGCGCCGCCTCGCTCTTCGGGCTGGACTATGTGCCGGCGCCGTGGATGGAGAGTATCCAGGTGTCGAAGGGCAGCGCGTCAGTGCGCAACGGCTACGAGTCGGTCACGGGGCAGATCAACGTGGAGTACAAGAAGCCCATGAAGGCGGCGCCCCTTACGCTCAACCTCTTCGCCTCCGACGCCGGCCGCATGGAGGGCAATGCCGACGCCGCCATCCGCCTCTCGAAGCACCTCTCCACGGGCCTCTTCGCCCACTATTCGCGCGACAAGCAGTCGCACGACGCCGACGGCGACGGTTTCCTCGATCTGCCGCTCACGGAGCAGTTCAACGTCTTCAATCGCTGGTTTTATAACCGCAAGAATTACGTCTCGCAGGTGGGCGTGAAGCTGATCCATGAGACGCGTGAGAACGGTCAGACGGCGCATGCCACGCCGGCTCGCCCCGGCGATCCGCTGTATCGCATCGACATCCGTACGCTGCGCGGTGAGGTGTTCACGAAGAATGGTTACGTGCTCGACGACGAGGCCAACCGCAGCGTGGCCCTCATCCTGGCTGGGTCGTTTCACAAGCAGGACGCAACCTATGGCGCCCTCCCCTACGACCTGCGCCAGTCGAACGTCTACGCCAATCTGCTCTTCGACACCGACCTCGGCGTCAAGCATAAGATCAGCACCGGCCTCAGCCTGAATATGGATCGCACGGAGCAGATGTCGAACTATTTCGCCGACGATCCCGCCTTCCTCCGCCTGCGCACGGAGTGGACCGCTGGCGCCTTCGCCGAATACACGTGGAAGCCGATGCGCAACCTCGACCTCATGGCCGGTCTGCGCGCCGATCGCCACAACGAATACGGCGCCTTTGTCACCCCGCGCCTGCACCTCCACTACACCCCCATCGAAGCCCTCAGCGTGCGCGCCTCCGTGGGCAAGGGCTACCGCTCGGTGAACGTCTTTGTGGAGAACAACTTCCTCTTCGCCTCCAACCGTGTGCGCAACCTCAGCGTGGCGCCCGATCTGCGCATGGAGTCGGCATGGAACTGGGGCGCAAGCCTTACGGGTTACCTCCCCATCGCGGGGCAGGAGCTGACGCTCTCGGCGGAGTATTACCAGACGGATTTCCAGAACCAGGTGGTGGCCGACGTGATGACCGACGCCCACGGGGTGCGCTTCTACAACCTCGACGGCCGGGCCTATGCGCGCAACATCCAGCTCGAGGCGGCCTACACCTTCTTTAAGGCCCTCGACGTGCGCGCGGCTTGGCGCTGGACGGACGCGAAGGAGACCTACAACGGGCGCCTGATGGAGAAGCCACTCACGAACCGCTACAAAGGCCTCCTCACGGTAGGCTACCGGACGCCGCGCTACGGCTGGCAGCTGGACGCCACGGCACAGTTCAACGGCGCCGGTTCGATGCCCACCCCCGACGCCGCACGCCCGCTCTGGGAGCCGACGTTCGACCCCTACACGATGCTCGGTGCGCAGGTGACGAAGCGCTTCAAGAAGATGTCCGTCTACCTCGGCGCCGAGAACCTGCTCAACTTCAAGCAGGCTCACCCGATCGTCGCCTCGTCCGACCCCTGGGGTAACGACTTCGACGCCACGATGGTCTGGGGGCCGGTGCACGGTCGGAAGATCTACGCGGGGCTGCGCTGGTCGCTCTAACCTCTCTTCATGGGGACTTTTCCGCCGGCGGGTTAATCGGTTATCTTATTTTTGCCGGCGTCGCTCCCCTCGGGGCAAGCATCGAACTCGCCCCTGCAATGACGACTTATAACTACCGCGCCACACTGGCGCATTCGATTATTCACCCTCAAAACAAAACTGAGTATGAAAGCAATTCAATCAATGATCGTTGCCCTGCTGATAATGGCAATGGGTGCAACCCACACGATGGCGCAGGATCAGAAGGCGCCTAAGAAAGACGAGCGCGTCACCTTCGCCGTCGAGATCGTGTGCAGCAGCTGCGTAAAGAATATCAAGAAGCAGTTCGCTTATGAGAAAGGTGTGAAGGACGTTCGCGTCAACCAGTCCAAGCAGCAAGTGACCGTCACCTACAACCCCACCAAGACGGACACCAAGCGCATGATCGCCGCCTTCAAAGAGATTGGCAAAGACGCCACCGTAGCCACTCCGCCCGAGGTGATCAATTGATGCCTCGTTGCGCAGATGTATGTATTCAAGCAGTCCTGTCGGTCTACACATGACCCGGCAGGACTGCTTGCCGTTTTTATCCACCCCTTAACCCCCCATACGTATTCACGATGAAAGTCTCCCGCCTCCTTCAACTCCTATTGGTTGCGACGCTGCTCGCCCTGCCTACCTTATCCATGCTGGCCGACACCCCGAAGACGGCTGTTCCGACCGGCACCTTCAAAGCGTTTCCCGTGAACGAAGATTTCACCCTCAATCCCTTCACCTACTTCCGTGGGGGCCTCCTTTTGGCCGCTGGCGACCGTGAGAAGAGCAACGCCATGACCATCGGTTGGGGCGCGATGGGCACCCTCTGGGGACGGCCGACCGTCACCGTCTACGTGGCCGAAAAGCGCTACACGAAGGAGTTCCTAGATCGCTCGCCCTACTTCACCGTCATGGCCTTTGCCGAGGGCGACAGCATCCTCCGCTACATGGGCCACCACAGCGGACGCGACGGCGACAAGGCCGCTGCGCTCGGCCTCCACACGCTTTACACTGAGAACGGCACGCCTTACTACGCCGAGGCCGACCTTGTCCTAGAGTGCCGCCTGCTCTACGCCGCGCCCTTCGACTCGGCCGCGTTCAAAGACGATGTGCCCCGCGAGTTCTACAACAAACGCGGCAAGGCCGGCCTCCACACGATGTACATCGGTGAAGTGGTCCGCGCCCTGCGCAAGGAGTGAGCGCTGCCGAACGCGCCCTGCAATAGGTCGAAACGATAAAAAGACGCTCCGTTATCCCAGAGATGGCGGGGCGTCTTTGCGCTGACACCCCTCGTCTCTCCTGAGGGAACAAGCGTCATGCGACATGATGGCGTCTCAACGGCCATTTTGGTCTCGTCATGCGACATGACGGCGTCTCAACGGCCATTTTGGTCTCGTCATGCGACATGACGGCGTCTCAATGGCCATTTTGGTCTCGTCATGCGACACGACGGCGTCTCAATGGCCATTTTGGTCTCGTCATGCGACATGACGGCGTCTCAAAAACAGCATTCTCTGACGTCGAACACACGTTTTTAGCTATCCCTTCTTAGCTTTCCGTTTGAAGTAATCGTATCGGATGATCGCGTCCGATACGGGCCAGGCCTCCTTCAGCCGCTGGAGTGTCGGGGCGGCGATGGAGTCGGGCCGACCGTAGATCGCGCCGTATGGATCGACGGCCACGGGCGGGCGTGTGGGGTCGGTGAGGCTACGGCCCATGCCGCGCCAGGCATAGCGTCGCAGTCCGAGTAGCCGGAGCAGGGTGGGGTAGATGTCCACTTGCCCGCCGACTGCCTCCACGCGCATTCCCCGCGGTGCGTTCAGGACGATGAAGGGTACCATCGGCCGGTCAGCGACCAGACCGCGTCCGCCAGTGCTCTCGCACCACGCCCGACGCATCTCACCGAGTCCCTCATGGTCGCCCGTGATCACGACGAGCGTGTTGTCGTAAACGCCGGCCGCCCGGAGTCGGTCGACGAAGAGGCCGATGGCGCGATCGGTGTAGCGCGCCGTGGCCATGTAGTCGCGCATACGCTCGGGGTAACGATCGGAGAATCGCACCTCTCGCAGCCGCTCGGGCAGAGCGAAGGGGAAGTGGCCCGAGTAGGTGACACATTGCAGGAGCATGTGCCGGCGCGCATCCCAGACCTCGCCACGGACGATTTTTTCGGCGATCTGACGCAGCAGGGAGACGTCGCCGATCTGTGGGCGGTACCTCGGGCCCACGGGCTCGTCGTTCACGAAGCTGCCCTTTGCGATCAAGCTGTCATAGCCCAACGCCGGGTCGATGACCGCTTGGTTCCACACCATCGGCTTGTCGCCTGTCAACGCGTAGGCCCGCACCGCGTCGACACCATACTCCGCGCGCATGGCTTCGGCCAGCGAAGGGTACGTCGTGTGCGGATACTTCAGGCTGTAGGCTCCGCTGGCGATCGGCAGCAGCCCCGCATTGATCATGAGTTGGGCGTCGATCGACCGTCCACCTTTAGCTTGCGAGAGGATATGTGGCGCGTAGATCGTCAGCGAGTCGCGCAGCAGGGCGTTGAGGCGCGGGGTTAGCTCCTGCCCCTCCACCGTGCGCTCCAAGACCCAGCTTTCGAGCGATTCGGCCAGGATAATGATGACGTGTTGGCGCACGACCGTGTCCGGCAGCAACGTATCGGCGTCGGCGACCATGCGGGCGGTGCGATCGGCCGTCATCCAGGCCTCGATCCGCTGCCCGACCTCCGGCGTGAACGTCTCTGCGCCGCGAATACAGTCGTAGTAAAACGTCCCGAAGACCGTGTACATCGGCGTCACGCACGTGTGGGTGTACGAGCCTTGCATCGACTCGTAGGCCGCGCGGAATCCACCCTTCACCAGGGTCAAAGTCAGCAGTGCGGCGGTCGTGACGGTCGTCGCGATGGTATAACGTCGCAGCAAGACCGATCGCCGGAGTCGCGAGGCTTGTCCCCGTCGGCGATAACGCAGTGCGGCGGCTACGACGGTCGATGCCGGGAAGAGGGCGTCGGTGATTTTAAGTGACCCCCAGACGCTATCCGTAAAATCTCGGAGGTTGCCCACCAGCAGGTAGCTATCCGGCGGGATGGCGGTGTAGTAGGTGCGGAAATACATCAGATTGCAGACCAATAATACGTCCGTGAGGATCGCCACGCCCCATGTCGTCCGCTCCATACGCCAGATCACGAGTGGCAGCAACAAAATGAGCGCGGCGAGCGTAGCGCTGAGGTATGTCTCGACCATTGAAAAGGGGCGGTAGGTGGAGGCGGCACACCAACAGACGTCAAACCACAAGAATTTGAACCACAACAGCCCAAACAACAACGCCGTACGGCGTCGTTCTGTCCGTTCGGACGGTGAGGCGAAGAGCGGCCTCCGGCTAACAAGCATATTTTTATTCCACATCGTTCAAATACGTCCGCTGCGCGGTGTCCGGGCGGGATCATCCTCTCATGTCGACAGGCGTTTGGGACGGCTGCAAAAGTACAAGGATCGCGGTCGGAGCCATGCGGCGTAGCTGCAGCGTGACAGGAGGAAATAAGAAGCTGTTTTGAATTTATTGGATGATTGTTTGATGGAATTGTTTGGGCGGATCTTTCTCTTTTCTGTTTCGGGTCTATCAGGGCCTGTTTCTGCCCTTTTGTTTCATCATTCATCCTCACATAGCCGGCTATGCTCGTCAAATGATGAAACAAAATCATCAGAAACATCCTCCCGATAGTCTCCGAAATAAATTCAAAACAGCTTCTTAGTCCGAAAAAAATGGGTGCTGAGAGTTTGTACGGCCGTTTTGCGTTTCGTTTTGTCTAATACGTTGACGCTCCCGTCTAAGTTTTTGACAAGGACTATTGGCGTGCATTTCCGCAACTGATTGAAAGCAATGCTCTTGCCTTTGGCGGCATAGTTTTGGCATGAATAAGTGCAAAACGAAATCACGAAAATGATGTACAAGAGATGGATCTTAAGCGGGTGGCTTTGCGTGGCGTTCGTCGGGGCACGTGCCCAGGAGGCGAAAACGTGGACGATGGACGACTGCATGCGTTACGCCGCGGAAAATAGCCTCAAGGTGCGCGCCGAGAGGCATCAAGACGATACGTATCGGGCGGAGTATCGCGCCGCCATGGCCGACTTCTTCCCTTCGGTGGGGATGCGGATTGGCGGGCAACTCAACTACGGGCGGTCGATCGACCCGCAAACGAACACATATAATAATGTCTCCACTTTTAATAATTCCTATCAGGCATACGCCTCGCTGCCGCTGTTCGACGGTGGACAGCTTGTGAACCGGGCTAAAGCGGCGGCGATCAACCGTCAGCTGGGTGCGCATGAGGTGCGTCGGGTGCAGAACGAGGCTGCGCTGGCGGTGATGGAGGCTTTTTCGAATGCGGTTTATTATGGCGGCACTGTGCGGCTGGCTATCGAAAAGTTGGGCGAGAGTCGGCAGACTTTGCACAAGACGCGCCGCATGGAGGAATTGGGCCTGAAGGGTGCCGCGGACGTGGCCCAGGTGGAGGCGATTGTGGCGGCGGATGATTACAACCTCATCCACCAGCAGAATTTGTACGACGCAGCTATACGGACGCTGAAAGAGGCGATGAATTATCCGGCCGAAGATGCATTGATGATGGATACGTCCGTGACGGTGTGGCGAGGAAATGCAGCGAGCCTTTCGGCGGAAGAAATTTTTAGCCGCGCAGTGACAGATAACCCGACGATGCGCGCGGCGGAGTGTCGCAGGTTGGCAGCGCAACATTTGTACCGTGTGGCGCGTGGTGCGATGTTTCCCCAGCTGACTTTTGAGGCGGGTATTTCGACGAATTACTTCCGCAACCTGGCCGACCCACATACGACGGCTTTCAGCCGACAGTTCTTCGACAATAATCGCGGCGAATATTTGGCCTTGACGCTCAGCATACCCCTTTTCGACGGCTTGGGAAGGTACACGTCGGCTCGCAGAGCACGAAACGCGATGCGGGTGGCGGATGTGCAACGTGACGAGGCGCTTCGCCAGCTGCGGACGGCTGTCGAGCAGGCTGTAGCGGATCGAGATGGGTTTGAAAAAGAGGCTGTGCAGATGGCGCGGAAGGTGGCCGCGGACTCGATGGCTTACCGCGTTACGTTACGTAAATATGAGGAAGGACTTTCGTCCGCAATCGATTTGCAAACGGCCGCGAATACGCTCATTGAAGCCCGCGCCAACTTGCTACAAAAACAACTCTCGTACGAAATTAAACGCCGCTTGGTGGCATACTATAATCAGGGAGAGCTAATCTGTGAAAACGAAAAATGAACAGCGTCGGGCACTTGAAAATGATTATCCCGAAAAAGTGCTTGACCCTTTTAGACGGTTGGAATTTTGTTTTGCGCTTTTCCACAGACGATTTTTTGGGAGCTAATCGGTGAAAATGAAAAATGAACAGCGTCGGGCGCTTGAAAATGATTATCCCGAAAAAGTGCTTGACTGTTTTGGGCGGTTGGATTTTCGTTTTGCGCTTCTCCACAGACGATTTTCTGTTTTAGGTTTTTGAATTAAGGTTTTGATCATGGATATACTGTTGGAAAAAAAGAAAGGAATACGGAAGAAACACCTTCCATACATTGCGGGCGGGGCTGCTGTCGTTTTGCTGCTGTCGTGGATTGTGTTCGGAAATCATGCTGCAACGCTGCGCGTAGACGCCCGGAGCTTGAGCATCGGTGATGTAAAACGGGATCAGTTCAACGACTTTGTCCGCGTGGATGGACAAGTTCAGCCGATCACAATTGTGCAGCTGAGCCCCGAAGAAGGAGGAATTGTTCAGGAACTTGTGGTCGAGGAAGGCGCTCGTGTGCATCGTGGCGACGTCATTGTGCGACTGAGCAACGCTAATTTGGAGTTGCAGATCCTTAATGCGGAGGCGGAATTAGCTGAAAAACAAAATCTGCTTCGAAACACGCAAGTAACTATGGAACAAGACCGTTTGCGCAACAAAACCGAGGAGCTACAATTGGATCTTGCAACTACGCGGAGCCTTAGAAATTATCGGCAACAGGAAAAGCTGTACAACGAGAAGCTCACCGCCCGGGAGGATTATGTGCAGGCAAAAGAAGACTACGAATTGGCGCGGCGGAAACATACGCTCATTAATGAACGGCTCCGTCAGGACTCACTTTATCGGTCTATCCAAATGGATCAGATGGAAGATAACCTCATGAATATGCGCCGCAATGTGCTGCTCATTCGCGAGCGGAAAAACAAGCTTGAAGTGCGTTCCCAGATCGATGGCGAGCTGGGTTTGCTTGACGTGGTGCTTGGCCAGAACGTTCAACCGGGACAGAAAATAGGGCAGATAAACGACCTCTCTGATTACAAGGTGCAGGCATTGATCGATGAACATTACATTGATCGTGTCCGCGCTGGATTACCGGCCACGTTCGATCGCCAGGGGACTCACTTCGCGCTGACGGTACGTAAGGTATATCCCGAGGTTCGTGACGGGAAGTTTAGGACGGATTTTGTGTTTACCGGCGAACGTCCGGATAACATTCGGAGTGGGCAGACGTATTACATCAATCTCGAACTCGGTCAGCCGACGGAGGCGGTGGTTATCCCGAAAGGAACTTTCTTCCAGAATACGGGCGGGAACTGGATCTTCGTTCTCGATCGGGATGGAAAAAAGGCGTATCGACGCCGCATAAAGATCGGACGGCAAAATCCTCAATACTATGAAGTTACCGAGGGTCTCGAACCGGGCGAAAAAGTGATCGTGTCGGGCTACGAGAGTTATAAAGACAGCGAGGTGCTGATCCTGGAAAAGTGAACCGTAAAAAACAGAGAGCCGAAAACGGCGCTCCCGGTCTGCATGAAAAATTTTTACGACGTGTTTCCTGTCTTTCCGAAGAGTCTGTATTTATTTTTTAGGTCTGAATTGGTTGTGCCGATTTACATGATCCTTTTTCCGTTCGTAGATTTTCATTTTGAGTGCAACAATAGTTCCACGGTTCGGTCTGAATTGGTTGTGCTGATTTACATGAACATGATCCTTTTTCCATTCGTAGATTTTCATTTTGAGTTCAACAACAGTTCCACGTTTCGGTCCGAATTGGTTGTGCCGATTTACATGATCCTTTTTCCGTTTGTAGATTTTCATTTTTAGTTCAACAATACCTCTATGATGACGAATTATTTCCTCTCGGCTTTTCGTTCGCTGACTAAACGCGGGCGGAATCATGGCATGAAAATCCTCTCGCTCGCTGTCGGGCTGGCGATGGGGCTGGTGCTGATTGCCAAGGTCTTTTTTGAGCAGTCGTACGATACGTTCTATCCGGATGCAGACCGTATTTATCGCATGAACGAGATGATTGTGATGAACGGAGAATTAAAAGATTACGGACAGGTCAGTGGCGGTGTGGCCGTAGGTATGCGGCAGGATGTGGCGGGTGTGCAGCAAGCCACGCGTTGCACCTGGATCTATATCGGGAACGTGTACACTGACGACAAGAAAAAAATCTCGATAAATATGATCGCGGCGGACGACTCCTTTTTTAATGTTCTCCCGAGGCCGATGCTGCAAGGCAACGCGGAGAAAATTCTTAGCGCGCCGAGGGGCGATCGGTTGATCATGGTCTCTAAAGAGTTGGCGGATAAGCTCGGGGGAGATGTCGTGGGAAAAATTCTCCGGGTGGAAGACTGGGGGGGAGAAGTACTGACCATCGGCGGCGTCTTTGAAACGATCCCGGAAAACGCCACGCTCAAATATGACGCCGTGATTTCGATCGATCTGCTTCGCACGCCTGATTTTGACGGCACGATGAACTGGATCGGAAACGATCGATATATGGCTTTCGTCAAATTGCAGCCGGGCGTTTCTGCAGATAGCCTTTCCGACGCCATGCACGCTATGCAGGAAAAACATCAGGATTTGGAGCAGTTAAAAAAGGCCGGTGTGGAGCTGAGCTATTCCCTCACGCCCTTGAATCATCTTCACGACAGTCTGCCCGAAGTGCGCCGGATGACGTGGCTGCTTCTTTTGCTTGCGTTTGCGCTTGTTTTTACGGCGGTCATGAATTATGTGCTGATCGTCGTCTCTTCCCTGGTGTCGAGAACGAAGGAAGTGGCTGTGCATAAATGTTATGGCGCTTCGGGACGCGATATTGTGCGAATGATCCTTTCCGAAACGTTCCTCCATTTGATCCTTTCACTGCTGCTTGCCGTCGCCCTCATTCTGGCTTTTCGCGCGACGGTTGAAGAGCTGCTCGACGCCTCGCTGAAGGCACTCTTTACGACGCGCAGCCTCATTTTTTTGTTCGCCATTTGCCTTGTGGTCTTTCTCACGGCCGGATTATTGCCCGGGAGACTCTTCGCGCGGATCCCCGTGGCCGCCGCTTTCCGCCATTTTTCGGCCCATCGGCGCCGCTGGAAGCTCGCCCTGCTGGCGGTGCAATTCATGGCGGTCGGATTCCTCCTTTCCCTGCTCGTGGTGATCACCCTGCAATACCGCCGCATGATCGACGACGATCCGGGATATCGCTACGAAAACCTCGCCTACGTCAGTATGGGTGGGATGGACTCCACGCTGCGTCGCAAGCTCATCGATGAGGCGCAGAGGCTGCCCGAGTTGTCTGCCGTGTCTACATTTTATCAGCCATTTTTTACGGGGACATCTGGCAACAATGTTTATCTGCCCAATGACAGCCGTGAGCTGTTCAACATAGCCGATCTCTACGAGTGCGGAAACGGATTTTTAGAGGCGCTTGATGTGCCCATCATCGCGGGAAAGAGCTTTACAGAAGATGTTTCATGGTCGCACGAAGTGATGGTCAGTCGGCGCTTTGTGGATAAGATGAAAGCGTTTGCAGATTGGAGAGATGGCGCTGTGGGCAAACAAATTTTAGTCACGGAACATAGTGGTGCCAACAACGACGAGCCTTTTACGATCTGTGGCGTCTATGATGACATTCGGATCGGAACGATTCAGGAGGAGGACGAGCGTCCTTCGATTCTGTTTTATAGTTCTGATCCGGAAGAATCGAACTATTTGCTTCTGAAGTTCCACCACATGACGCCCGAAGCCATGCAACACGTTCGGCAGGAGCTTCAAAAGTTGATGCCCGACCGTGAAGTGGAGCTGTGCGACTGGCGCGCGGAGATGGCCGCCCGTTATGCCGATACGCAGCGCTTCCGTAATGCCGTCATGATCGGTGTTGTGATTACGCTGCTCATCTCCCTCGTCGGATTAATGGGTTATACAGGCGACGAGATCAATCGCCGGCGCAAGGAAATCGCTGTTCGTAAAATCAACGGGGCCACCCTGGGCGAAGTATTGCATCTTTTTGAACGCGACATCATTCGCATTGCGGCGCCCGCCCTTGTTGCAGGTTGTGGCGCAGCCGCCTACGTGGCCAACTTATGGCAAACAGGATTCAGCGAGAAAATTTCGCTCGCGTGGTACCTCTTTGCCCTTTCCGGGCTCCTTCTCCTGTGCCTCATCGTCGTTGTTGTTGCGCTGCATGTGCGACGCGCGGCGGCGGAGAATCCGGTGAAGAGTATCAAATCAGAATGAGGGGAGAAATCAATGAATAATTAAAAATGAAAGATGTATTTCCGATGAAAGTTATCACACATACCATCACGCATCAGAGAAAAAAGACGGACATCGATACACATTCTATCATGTACCCGGCAAAATTCGCTGGCAGACACATAGAATCAAAAATGTACCCGGCCAAATTCGCTGGCGGCCGCAGCCGCCTTGATCTTCTTTTGCCTTCTTTTCTTCCATCAAGGGAAGAAAAGAAGATACAGGAACAAAAAAATCGTCCGTTAGGCTGTAGGGCGCAAAAGAATACGCCCCACACGGATCGCGTAAGGACAGAAACGAAGATGCAAGACAGAATTTTTTGCCCCCTTCGGGGTCATTCGGTTGGGCGTATGCTTTTGCGCCCTACAACCTGCCGGCAGGAGACGTTGTTTCCAATAAATTCTCGGGAAGAAAGGATAGAAACAAAGATACAGGAACAAAAAAATCGTCCGTTAGGCAGTAGGGACGTATTGCATACGCCCCCCAAACATCTCGGAAGAGATGAAAAGAAGAAACAGGACAGAATTTTTTGCCCCCTTCGGGGTCATTCGGTTGGGCGTATGCTTTTGCGCC
>ERZ773009.708-NODE-708-length-24365-cov-4.260880_pt1 | contig 24365 bp, 20 predicted proteins | sample MGYA00580663_ERZ773009 | MGnify/ENA primary metagenome ERZ773009 (study PRJEB29015, sample SAMEA2737969) | human oral metagenome | biome: human oral; feature: human-associated habitat; material: dental | place: China | collected 2026 ... | reverse complement strand
TTTGAACCGCGAAGAGGTTCAACTCTGGTCGAATAGTATCAATTTTTCCGCGGGGATATAAAAAATCAGACTGATGCGTTTACCCTGAGGATCAGCTATGTGGGAAGATTTTATCAATGCGCTCAATAATTTCCGCGTAAAAAAACTGAGAACCATATTGTCTCTTTTGGGAATTGCGATAGGCGTTACCGTTGTTACCATTATCAGTAATATCGGCAGTTCCATGCAGGCAAGCATGGTAAAGATGTTCAATCTCGACACAATGAATATTATCGAAATTGAACCGCGCTGGGATTTTCAGACGCGGAAATCCAATATCACGTTTACCGAAAAATACCGCACGGAGTTGGAACAAGCGGTTCCGTTGATAAAAAACGTATTTTATACGGGCTTTTTCAACGCTACCTTATCGCGTAAAACGCTTACCCTTGAAAACAAGCGGGTAAACGGTATTGAACCCGGCTGGCTTGAAGCGAATAACTATGAATTGCTATACGGTCAGGGATTTACGCTTGACGATTTTGCAAACCGCCGGCATAAAATAATCCTTGGTGAAGATGAGGTAAATTCGCTTTTCCCCGAAGGAGATGCAATCGGAAAAACAGTTACCGTTACGGTTTCATACCGCGGTACAAGCGGATGGAATTTTATTCCGTTTTCGTTTGAAGTATGCGGAGTGGTAAAGTCAAATGACAATTTCAGCAATATCGAAGCGTATTTTATCCCGCGTTCATTCGTAGTTGAAGATATGGGAATCGGAAAAAACGATTCGGATTTAGCGACGGTACAGATTCACGATTCAAATTATATCGATGAAGCAACCGAGCAAATAAAAGCCTTTTCCGATTCGTTTGCAAAAGCGTCAGATACGCTGTGGACATTTTCATATAAAGAATTGCTGACCGATATTTCTTCACAGATTACACTGGTGAGTGCGATATTGACGGCGATTGCGGTTATGTCGCTTATCGTCGGCGGTATCAACATTATGAATATTATGCTTGTTACCGTAACGGAGCGGAAAAAAGAAATCGGTATCCGCAAAGCGCTCGGCGCAAGCGAAGCGGTTATCCGCAATCAGTTTTTGGTTGAAGCCGCAACCTTGAGCCTAACGGGCGGCATATTCGGTATGCTGCTTGGCGGAGGCATTAGCGTTCTGTTGGTACAAACCGTCTTTCAGTCAAGCAACTTTGAAATGGTCTTTTCTCCGAATATCACCGGCTCGGTTATTGCCTTTGCGGTATCTATCACTATCGGCATTTTCTTCGGATTCCGCCCAGCCGTTAAAGCCGCCCGTCTCGATCCGGTAAAAGCGTTGTCGGATTGATTGCAGAAACAGCCTATGCGTTCCTGTTGTGCATAATTTCCAGCTCTTCCATGACAAGATCGACAACTGCTTGTTTTTTGTCGTCTCCCTCGCGGCAGCGTTGTTTTGCCCGCTCCCGGAATTCGCTGCAGTCGATAACGGGGCTAACCTCTATTACAACCTTGTCTTGGCAAACGATGTCGCCCAGCATATTGGAAGGGTCGTCGGAGATGCGTAAGCAGTTACCGTTAATGGACACCAGCATCATCACATCGGACGTTCTGATATACGAGTCGATTTCGCGGACACCTCGTTTCGTTTCAGGTTTTCCCGGCCGGTAGCGAGTCCCTGCAGGATATACGATGACGGCTTTTCCTTCTTTCCGCACTTCTTCCAGTGTCCGCATCGAAGCAATATTGATGCTGCGGCTCCGTTTTTTCTCTTCCTCTAATTGTACGGGATCGGTAATACCGGCGAGTGTTCTGCTGGGATAAATGACAATACGCTCGTATCCTTCGGTAAGAGCAGCTATAAGAGGATCCTCTTCGGTAAGCTTCATTCCTGCCATTGCAATTGAACGATGGGCAAGTTCTACCCCTGCCTTGCCCGTTTGCTCCATTAAATAGAGGAATATGGGTAAGTCAAGATTGCTGTAGTGTTCGGAAAGGATGATTCCTTTCTTTCCGGCCTTGATTGCTTCTAAAAATTCGGCAACGTGCGCTTCAGGATACAGTTTTGAGCCGTCCAATAAGAGTTTTTGCACGGCAGATTCCAGTATTGAACGGATATGAGGGTTTTCCAATTTGTGTACATTTTCTTCGGTGATAACATTGTCCTTGCTTGCATATTGTTCAAACAACGGCCTCAGTTCTTCAAGCATATTTTTTAATACAAAACCGTCCATCTTTTCTTTTACCTCCTCGAAATAACATAACAATTTTCCAGCAGCGCCGGCAGCTCATAAATTGACTTGATTGAAGGAATTCCGGATGTTTTAGTAAAATCCGTGAATCGTTCCTTTTCATCGATTAGCACGCTCTGACCGCCAATTTGAACAAACCCTTGAACGTATGCGGGGCAATCGTCTAAAAAGAGCGTTTCTTCTACCGTTTTATGTACGGCTGTAAGCGCTTTGATAAAAGCATCCGGTCGCGGTTTGCCCTTTCCCTCGTTGTAGGAAATATCAAAAACGCCGAGGAATAGATCGCTGATGTTAAAAAATTTTAAAACCCGCTCTGCATGTGCCATCGGTGCATTGGTTAAAACCGTCATCGGCATCCGTAAAGAAAGCAAAAAATCCCGCAAATTGGGGTCGGGTTGTAATTCGGAAATTTCCGAATCGGGATGTACAGCCTTAAAATAAGTTTCCCTATCGTTAAAATGATATTCGCATTCAAGCCATTCGAGCGTAGTACCGTAGTTGTGCCGCCTTTCGCGCTGCAGTTTTATCGCCTCTTCCAATGGAACCGATAGGAAATCGGCAATGAACTGAAACATCCGTTCGGCAATCTTCCGCTCCATCAAGTTCGATGAAGAATAGAGCGTATTATCAATATCGAAAAGTAAATGATCTATCATTTCCGTTGCAGTATATCACAAAAGCTAAAAAAGTCCATTAAAATACGCCTGCGCTGCACTATATGCATAGCTGTTAACCGTAAGACTGATAATAGTAAAACTGCCGTCTTTATTTTTAATGCAGCGCTTTATGTCTTTTGAAATTTTTTTCGATTCAATGTCGTATACGGATTGTGTAAGTGTAAAAGCACTCGGCGTCCCTTCGGCAATTGTGTACGGCAGCAACGTTTTTACGTACGGGCTTGATGCGGTTAGCAGCCGGATTAACCGTTCCGATGCGGATAATTGATTTCCGCTTTCTGCCGGCGGCAGATTGACCGTACTTACGGTTAAAAAAGCCGTATTTCCGCAGAGAAATGAGTTATCGGCAATTTTAGTCCACTGGCTGTCTAAATGGAGTGATATGCCCGATACGTTAATTGTTTCTTTTTTTGCCGTTTTATCGAGGGAAAATGTATTTTCGTCCTGCTTAGGTTCTGCCGGGCTGTAGCCGTAAAACACCGATTCTCCGTTGCCGTTAATAGAGCCTATTTCGATTAATTCCAATGCCGTCTCTTTGTTTGCACCGGTTATCGTTTTAAGGTGAAAGAGGGGGATAAAAGACTGAAAGTCGAGGGCAGCTGCGCCTCCGAATTCTTCCATTTGTTTGCATACCGTTGCCGTACCGAAGGGCGCTTTCCCTGCACGCGGCAAGGTTTTCAGCTCATAGAGCTTGGGCAAGAGGCTCATTAAATAATTAACCCCAAAGGTATCATCGGGCGTAATGAAAGAGATAATTTGCTGGCCGGTTAATACCAGCTGCCCTTTTTCGATTTTGCCACTGAACAAGATGGATACGGTACTCGTTTTCTCCGGTGTTTGGGTGTGAATAAAAGCGCCGTAGGTTTCATCGTTATAGTATAAAAAGCCTATCCATGTAGGCGCTTTCCACGAATAATCGCGGTAAATAACATAATCGCCGGAAAAGGTCCCCTGCGCCGCTTCGGTAACCGGCTTTTGCGCTGCAAAAAGGAAAACAGGAATAAAAGTCATCATACAGTATATGATGAGCCGCGCAGCATTTTTCTTTAGGAGCCTGTAATAGTAGTTCATTATGATCTCCCCCAAAAAATCAGCTTTTTTCTGCGTTTTCTTCTGCGTATTTTTTAAATTCTTCTTCGCTCATTTTATCGGCATAGATCGGATAGAGCGCTTCAACTAAATCTTCCAATGTAGGAAATTTTGCACCGTCTAATTTATAGGGCATTACTGTACCTCGCTTACTGTATTGAGAATTTTGATGAGCTCTTCTTTTGTTCCTTTAATAAGGGGAACATCCAAAAGAGGTGTATTGATACCCCTAAGATATTCGGGAATGATTGGGGATTCGCCGCATATCCGGGTAAGAATTTCGCTTTCAAAGGCGGGATGATCCTTCGATACCAAAACGAGGGATTCTCCATCGTGCCCCCAGAATATATTTCGGGCATGCGCCGCTGCGTAGGCATGAGCGGTGGCCGTATCGAACATGATACCGTACCGCCGGTAGGAGTCGTTGATAAGCGTTTCCGCTTCCGTATCCGAAACCTGTGCAGGGAAAATAATCGACTTCATAACGGAGGGGCTGAGTGTAAAAATTTGTTCAAGCCGTTCGATGCTGGAAGGAACGGCGGGATCCGCCGGGCCGCGCTCCGAAAGCGGAATAGAGGAATTAATACAGCGGCACCGCCCGTTTTCGTCGCAGTTAAGGGCTTCCGTTGCATCGGTGATAAAACCGTTTACCGGCAAGCAAAACTTCCATGCGTAGAGACCCGCCGCAAGATTGCCGTAGTTTCCCGACGGCACCGCGTAGAATATTTCCCCTGCCGTTCTTGTTTTTATGCGGGTAAAGGCAAACATATAAAAAAACACCTGCGGCAGGATACGCCCGATATTCACGGTATTCGCAAGAGTTAGGTTATAATCTTTTACAAGTTGCCGCTCTTGATAAATAGAGCGGATGAGGTTTTCAACTGCGGTTGTGTCTCCTTCAACCTCTACGGGATAGACGGAGCCGCCGTTTTTAAATAGCTGTTCGGGCTTTAACCCTTTTGCATATCCTTTCGGGTATAAAACAATCAGTTTAAGGTGTTTTTTATTGCCGAATGCCGCAGCCATACTCCTTCCGCCAGCTCCGGTACTAGGCGCAATAACAACAGCGTTTTTTTCATCTATTGTCAGCAGATGTTCCAAGGCGGAAGCAAGCCATAAAAAGCCGAAATCCCGGTGATTGCCCGTCGGTCCGTGGAACAGTTCCAGTAAAAACAGACGGTCATCCAGCTGGCGGAGCCGCGGACTATAGTTTTGAAACGCTGCTGCAGCAATCCTTTCGGAGATAACGGGGCTAATTTCTTCTTTCAGCAGCGCCGCGGTTAATGAACCGGCTATAGTTGAAAAAGTCGTCTGTTCATTCATGTGCAATATCCACGATCGCAAATCGTGTTCGGAGTACGGAACATACAAACCGCCGTCGGCAGGCATACAATCAAAGATCGCATGTTTAAAGGAAACAGCATTAGCGCTGTTTCGAGTGCTGACTAACTTCATAGTTTCAAAGCGCTCCTTTATCAAGCCGGTATTTTTTAACAAAACCTTCCGGCTTGTAGCTCATTTTTGCATGGCGCAGCCCCTCGTCTCCCAAATCTTGCTCACGGTTGATGTATACGACCTGCTCGGGAAGCGATTGTGCAAAGGCATAGTTGATGTATTGATAGCTGCCTCGAAAATCGGTTCGTGCTTTTTCAAAATGGACAACGGCGATAGACCCTTGACCGGCTAATTCCGCTAAACACCATGCCACCGGCACACCTTGTACATAGAGGATAAGACTAAGAAAATCCTCTATCGACGGTAATGCTAAAGCCTGTTGCGCAGCCTCGTAATCGGTATCTTGGAGATCGGTTTGTTCCGTTGCCCAGATATCTAAGATTTTATATGCGTCTTTTTTTGTATCGGAATCCAATTTTTTTAAAGTAAAGTCCGGATAGTTGTGTAAAAATCCGTTTATGTGGTTCTTTTTTTTATGTAATTGCTTGCCGGAAAGCGTACTCAACGAGAGGCGGGTGTACAGGTAATCGAAATTGTCCCTGTCTTCTGCAGGGGAGGCTTTAAAATTTTGGAAAAGCGACTCATTGTTACTTAAATAGGATTCCGAGATTAATTTCCAGTAAGCACAATCGTTGTACAGTCCTTTAATCGTAGAAATAGGAAGAGGTGCCCCAATTGTGAAAAAAAACTGTTTTTGCTTCTCTTCCCCCAAAAAGAGCAGGGTATGCTCATTAAATCTGCTTATTTTATATTTATACGTATTTCTAAAAAAATACAAACTTCCGAAGGTTAACTCCGACATACCGTCTTTCAGCAGCTGTAAATCGGGCTTAATTGTTTGTACAGCTTCAAGAGATAGCGGAGAAAATTCAGGATACCGCGCAATGACGTCCATGGCCGCTATGTTACTCTTTTATCAAAAAAATCGCAAGTTCTTTAGAAAAGATAAAATACGCAGATGCGACACTTAAAGATATCTGCGGGGAAGGCAACTCTATCTAAGCTGTCAGATCCAATAAATAAGCAGATTCAGGTAAAGAAGAAGTATATCCGATGTTCTTTGAAAGCGTTATTTCCGTATGGATTTTAGTATTGACATATTCAATCATCGCATCCAGCGTTTTTTCATCGGAATTTGTCGTTAACAGCTTGTTTTCCCGTTCGTTTTCGCGCATTTTAACCAGCTGATCGATAAGCGTATTTAAAATCTTGAGCTTTCCGATACTGACGCCGTTTTGATCCTTCGTACGCGGCACTCCGGAAACATATTGAAAATGAGAATAAACAACTTGTTTGGTATCGACCGGAAGATATGCACGCCCTCCGGCCGAAATGCTCGTCATTGCCGCATAAGACAATGATGACAACGGTACATAATTCGATACCATACCGATCCCTCCACTATTCCAATAATCGGCATTTTCTTTATGTACTTTAGAATAATTACGAACATACGGATTGCCGTATCTGATTGAGTTGTTGCTTACCGTTGCGGCATAACCGGTGTCATTTTGATATAAGCATCGAAGGTAACGCGCGCGGATCGATTTTCGTAGTAAGAAGCATATTGAATAATGATTTTCATCTTTTGATCTTCGTAGATGAAAGGTGTCTCGTCTGTTATCTTTTCGGATTCTGCACTGTCGGTTTTTAGCCGTGTATAAAAGTCAAGCATTACGATCTGTCCGTCTGACTCATCGCTTATTTTTACCGATTTTCCGTCCGGTGTCATTGAAAATAAAAATGAACGATACCGGCATCGTGCATTACGGGAAATAAAAGGTGCTGGTATTGCATCTAAATCTAAATCTAAATCAACTTTCACAAGAACTGTATCGTACTTAGTGGTCTCGATAATTCGCTCAACATTTTCAGGAGGCTGATTTTCTAACGAATAATATTGGGAAAAATATTCAAAATGCGGTGTGTTATCACTATCATTAGTATTCTTACGATTCCTTTCCAGTATAAATTCTGTAAAAGCGCTACGGGGTTTTATGATATTTTCTTGTTTAAAATAAGCGTAATTGTAGAAACCTATAACCGGCAAAAAAAGAATAACTGCAATAACTGCCATTACGGTACGAATATTGGCCGTTATGTTTTTCCCGCTTAATGCTGCATAAAAAAAATACACTGCTAAAAGACTGTTGATTCCGATTTCGTGCAGCGGCGGTTTATCGGATACGCTAAAGCCGATTCCTCCATAATTCCAAGCATTGATTGCTCGATCGCGCAGCAAAGCGACAATAAACAGAAGTGATGCAATACCAAGGAGACCGAGCATCAGCCGCACAATACCCTGCCGGTCTTTAAAATGCTGAATCATCAAAAGACAGATCACGATACTGCCGAGTGCAAGATAGTATAATGGGAAAGGTATTCCCTCGGTAGAATACGGGAAACGTGCATACTTTATCAGATATATAAGACCAAGAATACTGAGCGGCACGAGCAAAACCGGTAGCAGTTTTTGAAACATTAGGGTAAAAAACTTTGAGTGTATGAGTGGCTTTGACCGGTATACGGCAAACACAGTAAGGGCGATGATTGTGGCTGTTGCATTAGTGATGCGGAAAATAATACTTTCGGTAAAGACGATATCAAGATCAAAAATAGCATTAATCAAAAAGATGGTGATAAACAGTATGCAGTAGATAGCTCCGAAAAACAGCAACGAAACAAGAAAATGAATAAATCGCAATTTAAATTCTTTCAGAAAGTCTTCCGCAGGGAAAAAGAAGATAAAAGCGCAGATGCAGTACAAGCATATTAACGATATATAAGCCAATTCAACATTTTTATTGAGGGTAAAAAGCCCTGTAAAATACATTGCGGTGAGGACAGCAATTTGACCGCAGAAGATCGTCAGTTTTGTACGGGCTGTCGCTGCTTTTATCTTGTCATTGCATAGCAAAACGACCGAAAACGAAAACAGAAAATTCAAGTGTATCGCATTCGGAATATATTTATAAAAGAGCTGAGATATGCCTGCTGCCGATATAAAAAAGAATACGGCGGGAGAACTTACGGCTGCTGCCCGTATACTCTGCATAATTTCGCTCATTCTTTCTTTGAATGTCATAATTGTTTTCTTCTACCGCTCCGCAAGTTCCGGTTTTTTGAATAAGCAGATAGCCCAGAACGATAAAAAGAAGCGGAATGCTTCCCGATGAATTAAGCCGATATCAAGGGCAACGGCAACCAGCAAAGCCGACCGTATACCCAATTTGTTTTTACCGAATCCGATTAGCCAGTGTACAAAGGCTTCGTCGTATTGGTAGTCTTGGATAAAATCGATGACGGTCTTTTTTAGCACGGGATCGCTCGTTTTTTTCGTTTCAAAAATTTCATCGAGTATATCGATGAAAAGAATAGACGGCGATTGTTTTTCGTTCCGGTATTTTTCAAAGATGTAATAAAAGTCGTTTTGAATGCCCATCAGTGATGCCAACGCGAGCAGCGCTTCATTTTCGATATACGGGGCAACAGTTTCCCTGCGGAGGATATCCAGAATAAACATCGGTGAATTATCGGCATCAAAAAGCTCCAGAGCCCGTATTCCTTTCAGTATCAGCGCGGGGTTTTCTGCTTGGGATAGTATGGTGCCGATTTTCGGCTGGCTATAGCTGTCGTTAAGCCGTGCAAGGGCAACCATCGCTTCGCCTGCAAGGTAGTAGTCGTTGCTGTCGAGTGCCGCCCGTAACGGAACAACCGCCTGCTGCACGTTGAATTTTGAGAGTATCCTTGCCGCAAGCGGCGCTGTGGTAAACTCCCCGTGTTCAAGCTCTTGCAGCACTACATCGCGTACCTTAGAATTAATAGTATTCATTGAGTAGAGCGCACGCAGGGCATTCATCCTAATCGTAAAGCGGGGAGATTCAAGGTAATGCAGCAGTTGGTCGCAGGATACCGACGAAGCAATTTCTCCGAGTTCGTTCAGGATTTTCTCTTCGGTCTCGATAGTTGCACTCCGGTCTAATTTGTGCAAAAGGTTAAGCGCCTTCATATCGCGGGGCGAAAAAAGCACTGCAAGCGTTTCAAAGACGCGGTAACTGCCGAGGTTCAAGAGCTTACGCTGAAATACGATGCCGATTGCGATGACGGCGATAACAATCAAGAAAAATATTTGATACGATTGCAGATAGGAAAAACCTTGTACGCGCAAAAGATCGAGGATGGTTCCGCCGAGGATGGAACCTGCGCCGCCGGTAATGGCAAGGACAAAGTAATAAAGCATACTTAAATCCATCAGCGCTTCTTCCGGCACCATAGCGAAAAAATAGGCTTGGGAAGAATTATCCTGCCCGACAAAGCCGATGTTGCTGATCATTGTAAATGCGATGAGAAAAATAGTGCCGAGCATTCCGGCGCTTGCGAGTCCCGGAGCAAAAAACGCAGGTACCAGTGAAAGAGCGCTTATCGCAGTGAAAATGATGAAGATCGGTTTTGCGCCGATGCGGTCGATAACTAAATGCATCAAAAGGCCGACGCTGAGCGCTCCAATCAGTGAGTATACCGACAGAATTGTTGCCGTACTGTCCTGTCTGCCGTAAACCTCTTTTGCGTAAACGATGATAAACGGGCGGATCATTGCAATGCCGAGGCTGATAATAAAAAAGGCCAATACAAACCGTCTGAAATTTGCATCTTTAAATGCATCCCGAATGTGCGTTAAAAAGGCGGAGCCTTGGCGGGGAGCGGCAGTGCTTTTTTTTGTTTGACGGTTCGGCTTTGCAGACTCAGGTTCCGGTATTTTAAACAGCAGCAGAGATGCGATAAAACCGAGCAGGATACCGATCATGCTCGCGAGGTTGTAGCTGCGCACCGAAGAATCCATCCGTAGCAGCCACGCAAGTAAAACGGTGGCGAGTAAGGCTGCAAGGTTATTGATTAAGGAGAGGCGCACGATATAGGAGCTGCGGTCTTTCCCCGGCGCAAGGATTCTGATAACGGGATTGTTCGCTATCATTCCGACGCCGCGGAAAAAATTAAACAGCCCGACCGCAAGCAGCAGACAGTAAAGCGCATACTGATCGTAGCCGGCCGATACAAGAAACGGAATTGCCAAGAGGGGCAGCAGCGATACCGTACGCAAAAGCCATGTCGTGCCGAAGGTTTGCATAATGCTGAAGCGCAGCACCATCAGTTTACCGAGCGGAATTGCAAAAAAAGACAGATACATAAATGCGGTCAATAAGCCGACGACCGTTGTATTCGCTTTTAAAAACAACGCATAAAGGGTAATCGTATTGCCGGTAACAAGCGCAAAAGAAAAAGAATTGAAGATGTTGTAAATATCGTAGATTCGCCGCCCTTGTTTAATTTTATAGGTCGACAGTTGCTCATTCATCGGTCATATTGTATAGTGAACGTATGAAAAACTCAACGGTACCCCTGCGCTCGGAAGTCGCAAAAAGCGATCAATGGAATCTGAGCAAACTTTTTACAAACGACACGGACTGGCATGCATCCCTTAAAGATATCGCTGCTGCAAAAGACCGTGTGTTAACCTACAAAACGGCCTTTGCCGCGCCTGAAAAATTGACCGCCGAAACGGTGCTCGGCTGTTTACAAGCGGTGGAAGCGGCAGCCCGTATTTCCGAAAAGACAAGCCATTATGCCTTTTTGATGAAGTCGGTAGACGAAAGCGATCCTAAGAATATCGAACGCGTATCCCTCGCAATGATGGCGGATACGGAGCTTTCTTCCGAAACCAGTTGGTTTATCCCCGCTTTGCTGGATATCCCCGAACAGACCATCCGCAGCTGGATCGATCCTGCAGGAAAAACAGGGGCGGCTTTTGCTCCGTACAAAGTCTTTATCGAAAAACTGATCAGATTAAAAGCACACACATTGAGCGAAAAAGAAGAAAAGATTCTTTCGCTTTTAGCGGAATCGCAGGATGTCGAACACCGCAGCTTTTCGACGCTTACCAATGTAGACTTCCGCTTCGGTTCGATTGAAACACCCGACGGAGCAAAGGCGCTTACTCAATCTTCATATTTGCAATTCTTAATCAATCCCGACCGGAATATCCGCAAGCAAGCGTATATGCAATTTTACGGTACTTTCGATGCGTATAAAAACACAATCGCATCTTTATATACCGGTCAGGTACAGCAGGATATTGCACTCGCCCGTATCCGCGGCTACGGTTCCGCCCGTGAACAGGCGCTCTATCCCGATAAGGTTCCGACGGAAGTATACGACAATCTTATCCGGACAATCCGCAAAAATTTGGAACCGCTGCATCGTTTTTATGAGCTTATGCAAAAATCGCTCAAGCTTGACGAGCTGCGGCACTACGATGTGTACGTTCCGTTAGTCGGTGAGGTACGGCGGCATACCCCGTATAACGAAGCCGTTGATATGATTACCGAAGCGTTACAGCCGCTCGGGGATGAATACGTAACGACGCTGAGGAGCGGCCTTTTGAACGGCTGGGTTGACCGGTACGAAAATAAAGGCAAGCGTTCAGGCGCTTTTTCGTGGGGCGGCTTTGACGGCGATCCTTATATCATGGTCAATTATAAAGAGGACGTTATCCGTGATGTCTTTACGCTTGTCCATGAAGGCGGGCATTCGATGCATTCGTGGTATTCGGCGCGGAACAATCCGTTCCTCAGCTACAACTACACGATTTTTGAAGCGGAGGTTGCCTCCACCTTTAACGAAGAGCTGCTGTTTCGTTCCATGCTGAAAAATACAAGCGACCCCAAAATGCGGGCATACCTCTTGAGTATCCGCGTTACCGATATCCTCGCTACGCTCTACCGTCAGACGATGTTTGCCGAGTACGAATATATGACGCATAAGCTTGTGGAAGGCGGAACTCCGCTTACTATCGAGAATCTCCGCGGCGAGTACCGCAAGCTGCTGACCGCTTACTTCGGCCCCGCGATGCACTTTGAAGAATGCAGCGATCTTGAAGGTTTGCGTATTCCGCACTTTTACAATTCGTTCTATGTGTACAAATATGCGACCGGTATTTCCGCATCGCTTGCTCTTGCCGAGCGGGTATGTTCGGGCGGTAAGGCGGAACGGGAGGATTACTTTAAGTTCTTAACCTCCGGCGGTTCCCGCTATCCGATCGAATCGCTGCGGATTGCCGGCGTCGATATGGCTTCTCCCGAACCTGTCGAAGCGGCGTGTAAGCATTTTGCGCATTTGGTCGGTGAGCTTGAAAAAGCCCTAGCAGCTCTATAGCTCTCTTTTACCTGCCGCCGTGACTCTTGAACAAGCTCGGGCGATTATCGCATCGCCTTTTTTCAGCGCTTTTTTAGAACCGGCGGCAGACCGCTGCGCCTGTATCACGGCGTGGCTGTCCGCGAAAAATATTCCCTACCGTACCGTTACACTTCAGAATAAAACCCACATCGTTATTACATATCGGCAATCCGCGTACGATTCCCGTTTTAAGATGAAAACGCTGATAGCGCACTATGACCGCGCCGCCGGCAGTCCGGGTGCAAACGATAATTCCGCTGCCTGCGTACAGCTGTTGCTGTTTGCGAAAACGCTGCTGCATAAACGGGACGCGCATAATATCCGCATTATCTTTACCGACGGCGAAGAAGCGGGTGCGGAGAGTATTAAGAACCAAGGCGCGTACCGCTTGGGACAAGGGCTGCGTGCGCTTTCAATGCAGCGGGATGACATCTTTGTGTTTGATATGTGCGGCAGCGGGGGTACGCTCATCCTTTCCGAGTCGGGGATATACGGCAGGGATAAACGGAAAACGGCGGCGCTTATCGCCCTTCACCGGCGCTGCCGCATATATGCCGACGCCGCGTGTCGAGGCCGCTGGCTTTCGCTGCCGACCGCTTACAGCGATAACGCAGGGCTTATTTCCGCCGGATTGACCGCGCAGGTTATCACCGTATTGCCGAGGGCGGAAGCGGAGTTGTTAATGCGGTATATGCCTCGCTCCGAAGCACTCCAACGGTGCATTATCACCAATGCACATATTCCGCCTGATTCGCCGCTTGCAGCGGTTATTCCGCAGACATGGCAGCGGATGCACACTCCGCAGGACAGGCTCGAAACACTGACTCCGCAAGCATTTGTTCTTATTGATAAAATGCTGAGGTATCTGGCTGTGGTAAAAGAATCGTTAAACTAAGGCATAACTGCTTGCAAATTTTTTTTGCAATTATGATCCGGTTTTACGCTAAATATGGTGTTACAAGCGAAAAAAGTTTAATACCCCGACGCTTGCGTCGGGGTTGTTGATTAAAATTAAAAACTTGCCGATGAATTGAAATAATAGGCTTGCTTAAATGAAAATTTCATTTTATACTGAAGCTTAATTCCTCTTGTTTATATGGAAGCTGATGGGATCTGGTGGTCTTCGCGGTCTTCAAAACCGTTGGTTGCACAATTCGCAACGGCAGGTTCGATTCCTGCCTCTTCCGGTTTTCTGTTGGAGGCTTCGCTGTGTTAACTGTTTTGTTTGTCGCAGCATTTTCGACAGATGCCGAAAAACTTGCGTATGTATCTCGAAAAGTGTGGTTGGTAGACTACATCTTTGATAATAGAGCTGTGTTACCGCGCTTAGGGGAAAAGGCCTACGACTTTCTCTTATTTGATTTTGAAGCGGGGGGCAGCTATCCGCCGGCTGTACTCAAAGCAATTTATAATCAATATCCTATTTTACCTATCTTCTTACTATCGCATCAACACTGTAGTTTTGTCGAAAAAAAAGCTTTTGCAACAGGTATGATTTTGGGGTGTTTTTCAATTCCCTATGAATTTAATATATTATGCGATACCATTAAAAATGTGCTTGAAGGAAAAATCGTTCATAGAATAGATCCTTATGATATTAATCCGGTAACCGATCCGCTTTATACCAAACTGCAGGGACAAAGTATTGAAATACAGATAGTACGGAATTTTATTTTACAGGCAGCACAGCAAAATTCCCACGTACTGCTATACGGCGAAAGCGGTTCGGGAAAAGAAGTTGTCGCTTCCCTTATTCATCAATATTCCCAAAACCATGCCGGTAAATATCTAGCGATAAATACGACTTGTATTGCGGAAGACCTTGCAGAGAGTTTATTATTCGGCTCTTGTAAGGGAGCCTATACCGGCGCAATCGACAGAGAAGGATTCTTTTCGGAAGCAGATCAAGGCACCCTGTTTTTGGATGAAATAGAAAATTTGACATTGAATTTACAGGCTAAACTCTTACGGGTTATCGAAACGCATGAGTATTACAAACTGGGCGGGAATAAAAAATATCATTCCGATTTTAGATTAATTTGTGCCACAAATTGCGACCTGCCGGAAATGGTCGATCAAGGTCTTTTCCGCTTAGATCTTTTTTACCGCCTTGATGTATCGCATCTGATTGTTCCGCCGCTCAGGCAGCATAAAGAAGATATCGGAGTACTCGCGTACAATTATTTAAAACAAGCAAAAAAACATTTGTCACGGGATGCGTTAAGTTTATTGTGTAAGCACAATTGGCCGGGGAATGTCCGTGAGCTTTTTAATTGTTTGGAACGGGCTGTATTTGCTGCAAAGTCATCCCCGGTTCTTTTTCCGCAGCATTTTGACATTTAACATAACAAAGCTTTTGAAAAAGCTCTTCCAAATACCGAGCCTCCCGGGCAGAGAGGGCAGCCCTTGCGATTATCTCCTGAAAAAAGCGGATATTATCTTCTTTCCCTGCATGTTTAAAAAGCCCCATCTTACATAAACAGCTGTTGATATGTTCTGCAGCGGAGGTAACCCGCGTATAGGGAATACGTTCGTATCCGTATTTTCGGGGACTATAGGCGCGGAACAGGGTATAACAGACGACTTGTACGGCATGAGAAAGATTAAGAGACGGAAAATCGGGTGCCGAAGGGATATTAACCGCGACTGAGCAAACATTTAATTCTTCGTCTGTAAGCCCCGTCCGTTCATTCCCGAATACGATACCGGTAAGCCCCGCAGCATTGTTTAAAGAAAATGAAGCAAAGGCTTCCGGTGTCATACCCCAGGACTTACGTTTTTCTCCTACGCGCCGTGTGGTACCGGCAACTATACAGCAGTCTGCGATCGAAGCTATTAATCCGGCAACCGAAGGTTCAAAGAACCGTGCGTTTTGCCATATCGTACCGGCGTGGATTGCCAAACGGAGAATTTCATTTTCGTCGTAATCGGCTCTATTGCCTACAATACGTAAATCAGTACAATTATTGTTAGCCATTGCTCTGCAAACAGCGCCGATATTACGGCTTATTTCGGGACGGCAGAGTACAACAGCAACAGGGAGCTTTTGTTGGGAGGATTCAATACTCATAACGGTTTATTTTGTAAAGAACGCTTGCTATGTCAAGTGCTTAGGAGTATAATTAAAAATGTGAGTGTGGGGACTATCTAATAAACTGTATTAAAAAAGGGATACGTTATGGATAATGTTCTACAGGGTAAAAGTGCATTGATTGTAGGCGGAACAAGCGGAATTGGATACTGTTTAGCGCAATCGCTCTTACAGGAATCGGTTTCTGTCGTTGTGCAGGGGAAGATAAATTCAAAACGTGTTGCGAGCCTGTGCAGTCAAGGCAATGCTGCAGGTCTTATTTGTGATTTGCAAAAAGTTGCATATTTAGAAGAATTATGCAGGTATGCCGATGCAGCTGATATTCTCTGCGTTGTTTACGGTCCGTTTTTGCAAAAACCACTCGATATAACTACAGCGAAGGAATGGAATACAACCGTATACGCGAATCTCACCCTGCCGGGAATATTAGTCTCTGCGGCTTTGTCCGGCATGAAAGAGAGAAAGTGGGGGCGTATTTTACTATTCGGTGGTACGGAAACGCAAGTTTTACGGGGCTTTAGGACAAACGCCGCCTACGGAGCCGCAAAAATGGGTATTATGTCTCTTGTCAAATCCGTGAGTATGGAATATGCTTTCTACGGTATTACGGCTAATGCCGTTTGTCCCGGTTTTACCGACAGCGGGCTATTGACGGAAGACACCCGTGCTATATGGGCAAAAAAGAATCCGGATGGAGAATTGATTGCTCCGGAAGCGATTACGGAAGCCGCTCTTTTTCTATTAAAAGACGGATCTTACAATGGAGTTGTGATGCCGGTTGACAAAGGATGGTCTTCATTTTAAAGTTAAGCCTCTTGAAAAGAGAGGTAAATACAGGTATAGTTCTGATTTTATAAAATAATAGACTGGAGAAAGGATTCTCATATGAATGATGCAGAAATAATTCGAAGTTTCGACAATGAAAAAGACAAAAGCCTCAAGATACAACTCCAAAAGGTAGATGGGCTTGAAAAATGTATCGTTATCATTTTGTCGGGATATGTTGATACGTATAATTCAACTTTCTTTCAAAAAAGAGTTACAACCCTTATTGATGCGGGCTATATTCAGATTATTTTTAATTGTGCCCATTTGGACTATGTTTCATCTACCGGTATCGGCTCTTTTACCGCTTTCTTAAAGGCGGTAAAGGGAAAAGGCGGCGATATTGTATTATTAAGCCTTCAGCCGAAAGTATATGAAGTATTTCAATTGCTCGGCTTTGCTAATTTCTTTACTATTCACGATTCTTTGGAAACCTCGATTGCATTCTTTAAAAACAAAGGAAGCGCTGCTACTCCTCAGGTTACCCTTTTCCCAAAAATTTTCTCGTGTCCTATCTGCGCAAAAAAGTTAAAGGCACCTCGCCCGGGACGTTTCCGCTGTTCGGAATGTAAAACTATTTTAGCAATCGATAATAACGCACAAGTTTCACTCGGCTGATATTATATTTCATCACCGCTTGTGCAGAAGTTGTGGATATTCTAAAAAATGTATATCCGCAAATTCGGGCTTTTTTCTTTTTTTATCATACCGGCTCTGTTGTTATGGTTTTGTAAGTCTTTAATTATAAGTGATTTATATTTTTCAGACTGTAAATGCGAGCTATTTATATCGGTTAAATAAGAGGGAAAATAGTGAAAATAATTTGATGATAACCTGTGGATAATCTGTTATATCAGTGAGTAAACTGTGAATAATCGGTGTCCAAGCAAAGGGTGAGAAACAATTCATAAAAAATATACTATAGATATGAGGAGGAATTATGGCATACTATTATGAAGAACCGTCGCATACTTTTAATGAATATTTGTTAATTCCGCGTTATACCGGCGTTGAGCATAGTCCTCAAAATATCGATCTGCATACGCCTCTTACCCGTTTTTCGTCTGGGGAAAAACCTCAATACACGCTGAATATCCCGCTGGTTTCTGCAATTATGCAGTCGGTGTCCAATGACGGTATGGCAATTTCGCTTGCAAAAGAAGGCGGCCTGTCCTTTATCTTCTGTTCGCAGAGTATAGAAAAACAAGCTGCGATGGTTTGTGCCGTTAAAAACTATAAAGCGGGCTTTGTAGAAAGCGATTCAAACTTAAGGCCTGAAAATACCTTGGAAGATGTATTACGTTTAAAAGAAAAAACGGGGCATACAACCGTTGCTGTAACAGATGACGGTACTGCCCATGGAAAGCTGCTCGGCGTTATTACCGGACGCGATTACCGTCCAAGTAGAATGGCGCGGGACTTGCCCGTTTCAAAATTTATGACGCCGATTGAAAAGATACACTATGCCGATGAAGGTGTTACTTTAAAAGAAGCCAATGATATTATTTGGGAATATAAGCTCAATTCGCTACCCGTCCTTGATATGGAAGGAAAGCTTGTTGCTTTTGTATTCCGCAAGGACTATGAAAGCAAAAAAGAACACCCGAATGAGTTGCTCGACGAAAAAAAACGGTATTTGGTTGGGGCTGGACTCAATACGCGCGATTATGAACAGCGCGTTCCCGCATTGGTAGCAGCCGGTGCGGATGTATTATGCATCGACTCCTCCGACGGCTTTTCCGAATGGCAAAAGCGCACCATTAAGTTTGTTAAAAAACAGTATGGAGATAAAATTCCTATCGGGGCAGGAAATGTTGTCGATGAAGACGGTTTTAACTTTTTAGCGGACGCAGGAGCCGATTTTATCAAGGTTGGTATCGGCGGTGGTTCCATCTGTATTACCCGCGAAACGAAGGGTATAGGACGGGGGCAGGCGACGGCGCTTATTGAGGTCGCAAAAGCCCGCGATAATTACTTTAAAAAAACGGGAGTCTATATTCCGATTTGTTCCGACGGCGGTATTGTGTACGATCACCATATCACAATGGCCCTTGCAATGGGGAGCGACTTCTGTATGTTGGGGCGCTACTTTGCCCGCTTTGACGAAAGCCCGACAAACAAGATACTGGTGAACGGCAGCTATATGAAAGAATATTGGGGGGAAGGTTCATCAAGGGCAAGAAACTGGCAGCGGTACGATTCGGGCGGAGACAGTAAACTTGCATTTGAAGAAGGCGTTGATTCTTATGTGCCTTATGCCGGCTCTCTTCACGACGGTGTTAAAACAACACTGTATAAAGTGCGTTCTACAATGTGTAATTGCGGTGTTTTAACTATTCCGGAGCTGCAAAAGAATGCCAAAATAACGTTGGTGTCTCCTTCCAGTATTGTAGAAGGCGGCTCTCACGATGTTATGCTGAAAGACGTCCGTTCCTCCATGCGTTAAATAAAATTACCGCCTTTCGGACGGAAGGCGGTAATCACTCTGTATCGCGTTTATTTGTGGTAAACTAATGCGTGGTATGGTATTATTAATGCGCAGCAGAATGTTCGCTGCGATTTTCGTGTACTTTGTTTTTCATCAGCGGCGGTTGGCCGGTTGCGTCAAGCGTATCACGCCAAAGAGAGCCGTCCGGCTCAACGTAGTTGCGTGAACGGACAACCACGTGAATAGGCAGATGAACAAATTTGTTATACATCAAACCGACAATCAGCTTAGTCTTTCCAGCCATAGCCGCATGTACCGCATTATTTCCAAGCCGTTCGCAGTAAATGGAGTCAACCGGTGCAGCGGGGGCGGAACGGATTTGATAGCTGGGATCGATATACTTTAGATTGATGTGGATGGATTTCGATTTAAAATACGCATCGATTTGCTCTTTTAAGAAAACGCCGATATCGGAAAGACGTTTGTTGCCCGAATCGTCCGTTTCGTTTTTACTTTGCATTAAATCTTGACCTGCTCCTTCCGCAACAACGATAACCGTGTAATGGCTTTGTTCCAAGCGCTCTTCCAAATGCTTTAAAAAGCCGTTTTCTCCGTGCATATCGAAGGGAATTTCGGGGATAAGTACAAAGTCAACCTCGTGGCTCGCAATGGCGGTGTGCGTTGCAATAAAGCCTGATTCCCGTCCCATTAACTTAACCAATCCGATACCGTTGATTTGAGACTGTGCTTCCATACGGGCGGCGGCGACCGCCTCGGAGGCTTTTACAACTGCCGTATCGAACCCGAATGACTTTTGAATAAATGACAGGTCGTTATCGACGGTTTTCGGAATGCCGACAACGGAGATACAAAGCTTCCGCCGTTCAATCTCTTTTGCAATTTCCAAAGCGCCTTTTTGTGTTCCGTCTCCGCCGATGACGAAGAGAATATTTAAGTTGAGGCGTTCGATTCCGTCGACAATTTCGACTACGCGTGTACCGCCTCCCCGTGAGGTACCGAGTATTGTTCCTCCCGTTTTATGGCAGGCATCGACAACCGTCGGGTTTAAGGGCATAACGTCAAAGTGGTAATCCGGTAAAAGTCCTTTAAAACCGAAGCGAATACCGCTGATGCGTTTAACTCCATACCGTCCCCACAAGCAGCGCACTACAGAGCGGATAACATCGTTAAGTCCGGGGCATAACCCTCCGCAGGTGATAATGCCTGCATGAACATGGCTTGGATTAAAAAATATCTTTTCCCGCGGGCCTGCTTTTTCGATTAGTTGTTCTCGTTTAAAGGGGCCGTATTGCTCTCCGACTTTGGATTCCAGCCGAAAGCGGATAAAATCGTCGTTTGTAACATAATTGGCGATACGGTCTCCGATGACGTTTGAAAGGTGTATAGGCGACGGTATTTTACAGGAGCCGAGGGTTTCAATGGTAAAATCAAATTCTTCATCATGGCGCATAATGAATCTCCGTTATATGGAAAGTGTCGGGCTTCAACACAAGGAAGCCGAATTTTTATCTTTCTGCAATTATCGATAATAACTGCTGTTACAGTATCATAAAATCGCAGGGCTTGAAAGGGAGAAAAAGCTTTTTTTGATTGACAGATTGCGTGATTTTCTTCATTATAGCTATACCTATGGCACAGAAAAAAGAATCTTTTCTTACACGCATATTACAGCTTTTTTTACCGCGGGATGATGCTGAGGCGATAAAAAAACGGCATTTAAAGGCACTGGCAAAGGAAATTTCAAAAAATAAATTCGGTAAATGGTATAAACCTTCTTCCGAAGAGTTCCAGCCGCAGATGGCGCGTTTCTTTTTCGAGCTATACAAGATTGTCGGGCCTGCGAGAGCACTTTTAGCGAGTGCTGCATCTTCCAAGGTTCTCAAAGCGATTACCGTAGAACAAAATTTGTCAAAACAGCAGCACCAAATAAGGGAAAAACTTACGCCTGATGCTATTAAGGAACGCGCAAAAACGGCCAAGCAAAAAGAGCTGAGTATTCAGGTACAGAAAGAATTTGATGTTTTTATGCGTGAGTTTGACGGAAAGAAAATAGATGAAATCGATACGCTGTACCGTCAGCTCAATGAGTTTATTCACTTTGTGCTGTTTGACTATTATTTCTTTTTAAAAAAATTCGATCCTGCCTTGCCGGAAGATAAATTTTCTTATACCCCGAACTTTTCAACTGTCAACGGTGAATATCTGAAAGATGAATTAAAAGATTTTATCGTCGTGCTTAACGGTCTTTCGCTCGATGCAAATTGGGAGAAACTCTTTGCAATTATTACAGCATATAAAAATGTACAGCCGGTTAATGCTCCTCAGTGGAAAAAGCATTTGGGCGTTTTGAACGATATCCGCCGCTCCCATATCTTAGAAAAAATTATCCAACACATTACAAAAGATCCTACTTACACGGTAGAAACCAGTCCTTTTACAGAAAAGGTAACGGACGACTATCTTAAGCAAATAGAACGGTCGATTGATACGACGTTAAAAGACATTATCACGGAGCAAAAAAATTCTCAGGTAGCGGTACTTGTACAGCGTGTATTCGGAAATGTTATTCCTTCAGGTACTAAAAACTATAATCCGCGTTCCAATGCGGCATTTGAAAAGCGAGGGCTTGAAGGCTATATCTATGCCGATGCGATGAACTATCTTAAATCGTTTTTAGTCGATTACTTTAAAAGCGATATAAGGGCTCTCTCCGATTTAATTTTAGTACGGGGGCAATGGACGCAGCAGGTGCTGTCTGCCGAATATTCCGAAAGCTATCATAATTTAATGCACATTTCGACAAAAATCTTGGAGTTTGACGAAAAACTTTCCGAGGTCTCCGAAATGGGTGTAAAATTCCGTACGCTGCTGTCGCGAATGGAGCGGGAGAAAGAAGCCGGCCGGCAGGTGCAAAAGCATTTGAATGATGTTAACGAAGCGGCGCTTAAACTGCTTAAAGTTTCCATTAAAAATATTATGACGCTGGGAAATGCCATAAAGAATTGCATCGCGGATTATGATAAACCGCGCCGAGATTTGTTGCAAAACTGGAAAGAAATCGAACAACATTCCGACCAGCCGATACGTGAATGGATGACTGCCGTTTATACGAAGATTTATAATTTTATCATGCTTGAACAGGTTGTCTTGAAGAAAGAAGAATAGCCTAATTTCTTTCTATGAGGCCTTTTTATGGAAAAGATATTTGATTCGGTACGGGAGTTGGATAAGCGGGCGGAAGAGGCTTTTAATCTAAAAAACGGTGTGCTTATGGAGCAGGCTGCCCGCGGTATGGCCGAACGTATCCGAAGCATTCTTTCGTCATATTTATCCTACTCACACAAAGAATTACCGCTGGTGCAGATTGTCTGCGGTTCGGGGGATAACGGAGGCGACGGTTTTGCGCTTGCGCGGATGCTTGCCGATCTTTACTGCGTTAGGGTGGTTTCGGTAAAGGAACCTAAGTCTCCGCTCTGCAAATTGCAGCGGGAGCGGCTTGAACTGCTCGGCATACCGGTAAGTACCGAATTGCAGGAGCGTTGCGATATACTTATCGATGCGGTGTTCGGTACCGGTATCCGCGGCAGTCTTGATGCTGAAACAAGCGCCTTGATTGAGCGGATGAATGCCGTACAAGGTTATAAAATCGCTTGCGATATCCCAAGCGGTTTAAACGGCTTCGGTATACCGTCGCCGGTTGCATTCCGTGCCGATGAAACCTGTACGATGGGCGCCCTAAAAACCGCACTCTATTCAGACGCCGCAAAAGACTATACCGGCACTATTCATGTTTTTAGCCTCGGATTGCCGCGGCGCTGCTACGAAGGAGAAAGCGATACCTTTCTTCTGTCTGCTGCGGATATGAAGCTTCCGCACCGCTCCGTGCAAAATACCCATAAGATGAGCTACGGACACGGCCTTTTTTTCTGCGGAGAAAAAACCGGCGCCTGTATGTTGGCGGCCTCTGCCGCGCTCCATTTCGGGGTTGGATTGGTTACCGTATTCGGCTCGCCCGTGCCTGCCGCTCCGTTCGATTTTATGTATACGCAACAGCTTCCCGAAAACTTTTCCGCGGCAATGCTGGGTTCCGGATTGGGTAGAACGCCTGATATGCAGAAACAGGCGTTTGAGTTCCTTTCGTATGAGCAGGTTCGGGAGTGTCCGCTAATTCTTGATGCCGACATTCTGCATAATCCGGAGCTGCCTAAGCTGCTGCCGCTCTTAAAAAAGCCTATTTTAACGCCGCATCCCAAAGAGTTCCAAAGCTTACTTGCAAACAGCGGACTCGGCCGGTTCAGCATTGCGGAAATACAGGAACATCGGTTTGAGTATTTACGGCTCTTTTGCGGCGTCTTTCCCCATGCAGTAACGGTGCTGAAGGGAGCCTATCCGCTTATCGGCTGCGGAAACCGCGTGTTTGTGAATCCGCTTGGAACCAATGCTCTTGCAAAAGCAGGGATGGGGGATGTCCTAAGCGGGATGATTACCGCACTGGGCGCCCAAGGATACCCGCCGCTTGAGGCTGCTTATACCGCGAGCCTTGCCCATGCGGAAGCCGCTAAAATGCTGCATACTGCAGACTACGGTTTAACGGCGAGCTCACTTGCGGAGGCGGTGGCTAAACTGTAACGGCGGTAATTGCTTTTGATGCTTTCTCTGTTTACGTGTGGCGGCGCAGTAAACTCAAAAAAGCCCCTCCCCGTAAGATTCTTCTAAAGTACATAAAAAAACTACCGATTATTGGTATAGTGGAGGGATCGGTATGGTATCGAATTATGTACCGTTGTCAACATTGTCTTATGTGGCAATGACGAGTATTTCGGCCGGAGGGCGTGCTTATCTTCCGGTCGATACAAAACAAGTTGTTTATTCTCATTTTCAATATGTTTCCGGGGTTCCGCGTACTAAGGATCAGAACGGCGTCAGTATCGGAAAGCTGAAGATTTTAAATACTCTTATCGACCAGCTGGTGAAAATGCGCGAAAATGAACGGTCAAATAAGCTGTTAACGGCACAGCCTGACGAAAAAACGCTGGATGCAATGATTGAATACGTCAACAATAAAATCCACACGGAAATTACGCTTTCCAAGAGCACGGGCTATGCTTCTTCGCTGCCCGAATCGGCATATCTATTGGATTTGACAGCTTAATTGTAAAGCGACGAAACTCCGGTTGAACGACCTCACTTATTTTGCGGGGTAACGTAAAAAGAATCCGGTGCGGTTACTCTGTTTATCTTTACGAAAGAACTTGCGATTTTTTTAATAAAAGAGTAACATAGCGGCCATGGACGTCATTGCGCGGTATCCTGAATTTTCT
>ERZ773009.707-NODE-707-length-24368-cov-5.249866_pt1 | contig 24368 bp, 19 predicted proteins | sample MGYA00580663_ERZ773009 | MGnify/ENA primary metagenome ERZ773009 (study PRJEB29015, sample SAMEA2737969) | human oral metagenome | biome: human oral; feature: human-associated habitat; material: dental | place: China | collected 2026 ... | reverse complement strand
GGGCCTCAGTTACCTATCACTGCATCGTCGTTACCTATCACCAGACAAGGTAATGGTTTAGTAACTGAACTTCTGCTCGGATCCGCACTTTTCAGCCTTTTCCGCTCGATGCAACCGGAAGCATATCCACCCCTTTCCGTCTAACAATCAGTCCACTTGCTCCGACATCAGCTTTTCTGCTTTTGAGAGGAATAGTTGATCACGCGCCAGCTTATTGTTGCTCGCGCGTCATCAAATTTTGATCACACAACTAGCTTTCCGCCGAAGGCATGAAGTCCACGTGCCTCGCACGCCACACTTTTTACCTCGCGCGCCATGTTTTTTCACTCTCGTACCTTTGCGGCGCATTTGCAACACACGTAATGACGAAGAAATTCAAAGGTTTTTTGCTCTATGTCGGGTTGATCGTGCTCTTCGGCGCATCGATGTACCTCATCATCCGCGAAGGTCAGGCGCACCAACTCGTCTCCGACTCGGCCGACTCGGCCCACGCGCCGCAGAACCTCGTCGAGGGCTTCAGCGTCTTCCTCGCGCTCATGGCCGAGCACATCCACTCGTCCTTCGGCCTGCTCCTCTTGCAGATCATCATCATCCTCATCACCTGCCGCATCGTGGGGCTGCTCTTCAAGCGCATCGGGCAGCCGATGGTCGTGGGCGAGATTCTGGCCGGCATCCTGCTCGGGCCGTCCGTCCTAGGCCGGTTCGCGCCCGACTTCTCCCAGTTCCTCTTCCCCCACGAATCGCTGGGCAACATCAACCTCCTGAGTCAGTTCGGACTCATCTTTTTCATGTACACCATCGGTATGGAGCTCGACGTCGACGCCATCCGTAAGAAGCTGCGCGAGACGGTGATGATCAGCTACACCTGCATGTTCTTCACCTTCTTCTGTGGGCTCCTGGCCGCCTACTTCATCTACGATCGCTATGGCCGCGAGGTGCCCTTCCTGCCCTTCGCGCTCTTCATCGCCATAACGATGAGCATCACCGCCTTCCCCGTCTTGGCGCGCATCATCCAGGAGCGCCGCCTGACACGCACACACCTCGGCACCGTGGCTCTGGCCGCGGCCGCCAACGGCGACGTCACGGCCTGGTGCCTCCTGGCCATCGTCGTCGCCATCTCGCAGGCCGGCACCATGCTCGGCGCCGTCTACAATATCTTATTCGCGGCCGTCTACCTGCTCATCATGTTCACCATCGTCAGGCCCCTGCTGCGCATGGTCGGCAACCTCTACCACAACCCCGAGGTGATCGGCAAACCCCTCGTCATGCTCATGTTCCTCCTGCTGCTCATCTCGTCTTACCTCACCGAGATAGCCGGCCTCCACGCCCTCTTCGGCGCCTTCGTGGCCGGGCTGGTCATGCCCGAAAACATGCGCTTCCGCAAGATCATGACCGAGAAGGTGGAGGACGTCTCGCTGATCATCTTCCTCCCGCTCTTCTTCGTCTCAACAGGCCTGCGCACGGAGATCGGGCTGATTGATTCGGCCGAAATGTGGCTCGTCTGCTTCGGGCTCATCCTCGTCTCCACGATCGGCAAGTTCAGCAGCGCCATCCTCTCCGCCCGGATCGAGAAAGAGAGTTGGAAGAACAGCTTCCTGCTCGGGGCGCTCATGAACACGCACGGCCTGATGGAGCTTATCGCCCTGACGATCGGTTACGAGATGCACATCCTGCCGCCTCCGGTGTTTGTCATGCTCGTACTCATGACACTGGCCTCGACCTTCATGACCACGCCGCTGCTCAGCCTCATCAACTTCAGCTTCCGCACCGGCGAGCGCCTGCGTCTACGGCGCACAGAGACGGTCGGCCAAGGGCCCTTCCGCGTACTCATCTCCTTCGGCCGTGCCGGCAGCGGACCCGTCCTGCTCGACGTCGCCTTCCGTATGTTCGGCCGTGGCGACACGAAGATGGACCTCACCGCCCTCCACCTCACCGTCGGTTCGGACATCAATCCGCTCCACACGGCCGGCTTCGAGCAGGTCAGCTTCGAGCCTTTCATCCGCGAAGCCAAACGCCTCAACCTACGCGTCTCCACCCGCTACGAAGTCTCAAACAACGCCGGCGATACGATCGTGAGTCTGGTCAACGACGAGCCGTTCGACTTCCTGCTCGTGGGTGCCGGCATCGCCATGAGCAACCTGCCGACCGACATTGAGGCACGCCGCATCCGTAAGTCGCTTTTCTCCCTCCTCGGTGGCGCCCGAGTGCAAGAACTTCTCTCGCCCGGATCGCTCATCCACGATAAGACGCGCTACTTCATCGAGCACAGCCGCTGCTCCGTGGGCGTCTTCGTCAACCGCGGCTTCACCCGCGCCGACCACCTCATCGTCGTCATCGATTCCGAGGCTGACCTCCCGCTTTTGCATTATGCCCGCGTCCTGCTACGCTCCACCCACGGCACCGCCGCCTTGCTCCACCGTCGACCGTCCGACGACGCCTCTCCCGCGCTGGACACCGTGGCCCATGAGCTGGAGTCCTTCATCGCCCACACCGAGAATGTCCACCTGCTTCCCGAGCGCGAACTCACCCGTGAATCGTTTGCCGAAGCAGACTTTATGCTTGTCGGTTATGCCACCTGGAATATCATCTCCGACGTCTGCCGAGAGCCCCTCCGACAAATGCCTTCCACGCTCATCATCCATCACCGCCAGCGGTAGGCCACTCTCCAACTTCACAAAACGAGCGGACACCTCATTCGCCCCAACAAAACGAATAGGCACATCGATCCGTCCCCACATATAAATATAACTACCCGGGCAAAGCCCGTAACTATCCCCATATGATACAACCCGATTACATTTTTGAATGCAGCTGGGAAGTCTGCAACAAAGTGGGCGGCATCTACACCGTCCTATCAACTAAAGCACGCACCCTGCAACAACAGTTCCCCGACCACATCCTCTTCATCGGCCCCGACTTGGGGCATGCCGGCCAAGCCGCCGAGTTCGACGAAGACACCACGCTCTACGCCGACTGGCGACGCACCACCGCCGCGGCCGGACTCCCCGTGCGCATAGGCCGATGGCGCGTGCCCGGCGCTCCGCTCGTTATGCTCGTCGACTACCGCCAACTCTTCAGCCACAAAAACGAACTCTTCTACGAGATGTGGGAATCGTTCGGCGTCGACTCTTCGCAGGCCTATGGCGACTATGACGAGTCGTGCATCTTCGCCGCCGCCACGGGGCGCGTCATCGAGAGCTTCTACCGATTCCACCACCTGGAGAGCCAACGCGTCGTGGCCCACTTCGACGAGTGGATGCTGGGCTTCGGCCTCCTCCATCTGCGCAAATACACGCCGCGCATTGCCACCCTCTTCACCACACACGCCACCACCATCGGCCGCTCCATCGCCGGCAACAACAAGCCGCTCTACGGCTACATGTCTGGCTACAACGGCGACGGTATGGCGGCCGAGCTGCACGTCGAGGCGAAGCATTCGGTGGAGAAAAAGGCGGCCCACTTTGCCGATTGCTTCACGACAGTAAGCGAGATCACGGCCGTAGAGTGTCGCCAGCTGCTCGACAAGGCGCCGGACGTAGTCACGCCAAACGGCTTCGAGCCCGACTTCGTCCCCACGCCCGACCGCTACCCCACCCGACGCGCCGACGCCCGCCAGCGACTGCTCCGCGCTGCCTCAGCGCTCTACGGCCAGACGTTCGACTCGGACAACACGTTCCTCGTCTCCATCAGCGGCCGCTACGAGTATCGCAACAAGGGCATCGACGTCTTTATCGACGCCATGAACCGCCTGCGCACATCGGCCGACCTGCCCCGCGCGGTCGTGGCCTTCGTGCTCATCCCGGCCTGGGTCTATGCCCCGCGTGCCGACCTGAAGGCTATCCTTGAGCACAGCGCTCCCACGACTGCACCGCTGCCCACCCCCTTCCTCACCCACTGGCTGCACCGCATGGACGACGACCGCGTCTCGAACTTCATCCTCCACGCCGGCTTCAACACCATCGACGGCGAGCGCCTGAAGATCGTCTTCGTACCCTGCTACCTCGACGGCCGCGACGGGATCTTCGACACGCCTTACTACGACCTCCTCATCGGCATGGACGCCACGCTCTACCCCTCCTACTACGAGCCTTGGGGCTACACGCCGCTCGAGAGCGTGGCCTTTGGCATCCCCACGGTCACGACCGACCTGGCCGGCTTTGGGCGTTGGGCGCAGACCGTCGTCAGTGGGCGCGACATCACCGAGGGCGTAATTGTCGTCCATCGCACGGACGACAATTACGCCGCCGTGGTCAACGAGTCGGCCGACGCCCTGCTCACCCTCATGCGTCGCTCTGACGCCGATCGCCGCACGATCGCCGCGCGCTGTCAGTCCCTCGCCGCCCGCGCTGAGTGGGAACGCTTTATCACGTATTACTACACCGCCTTCGATCACGCCCTCACCGCTGCCGCCCGCCGGGCCGACGCATAGGGCGACTGGATCGCCAGAGGCGCCACTCGATGGGCGTATCACGTTGGCAGGCCGCCTGCCAACATCGCCTGAGAGTCCGGTGGCTCTGGCAGGCGGCCTGACACCATCACCAAAGACTCCGGCAGCCCTGGCAGGCGGCCTGCCACCTTCACCAAAGACTCCGATAGTCCCGGCAGGCGGCCTGCCAGCCTCACCTAAGGGTCGGGTAGTTTTGGCAGGCGGCCTGCCAGACGTCGCCCGAGGGTACGAGGCCATTTCTAAGGCCCCTACCTCGTCTTCCTCCTCCTCGTTTTCGTTTTTCACACTTCACTTTTCGTTTCAATGACACACTACTACCCCCTCCGCCTGGCCACCCTCACCGCGGCCTGCTTCCTTATTTACACATCGGCCAGCGCCACGCCCATCGTGACAGACGACAACACCGCCGTCCGCGACGAAACGGACTACACGCTGTCGCTCCGCCCGGCCGTCTCCGAACGGCTCTTCATCTCCAAAGCCATCGAGAAAGAAATCGTGCGCATCAAACGGATGATCACGAACGAGAAGTTGGCTTGGATGTTCGAAAACTGCTTCCCCAACACGCTCGACACCGCCGTCCACTTTAGCGCCATCGATGGCGACGACGACACCTTCGTCTACACCGGCGACATCCACGCCATGTGGCTCCGCGACTCCGCCTCCGAGGTCTGGCCCTACCTGGCTTTTGTCAGCAAAGACGACGAGCTGCGGCAGATGATCCGCGGCGTCATCCTCCGCCAGTTCAAGTGCATCCTCCTCGACCCCTACGCCAACGCCTTCAGCGACGGCGCCGAAAACGGCGAGGTCTACGAACGCCGTTGGGAGCTCGACTCCCTCTGCCACTGCCTGCGCTTAGCTTATGCCTACTGGAAGGAGACGGGCGACAAGAGCGTCTTCACCGACGGGAGATGGCAGAAAGTCATGCAGCTCGTCCTCCGCACCCTCCGCGAACAGCAGCGCAAGGACGACCCGGATCCCTACGCCGCCGACTCGCTCATGGACCATCACAGCCTCCGCCCCGTGCGCCCCGTCGGACTGATCGCCTCCGCCTTCCGCCCCTCGGACGACCCGGTGACACTGCCCTTCATCGTCCCCTCGAATTTCTTCGCCGTCAGTTCGCTCCGTAAGGCAGCCGAGATCTTGAGCAAGGTGAATAAGGACGCGAAGACGGCCGACGCCTGCAAGGCCCTGGCCAACGAGGTGGAGGAGGCACTGCGCCGCTACGCCACCGTGGAGCACCCCGTCTACGGCCGCATCTACGCCTACGAGGTGGACGGCTTCGGCAACCGCCTGATGATGGACGACGCCGATGTGCCCAGCCTTCTGGCCATGACTTACCTCGGCGACGTGCCCGCCGACGATCCCGTCTACCTCAACACGCGGCGCTTCGTCTGGAGCGAAGACAACCCCTACTTCTTCCACGGCAATTCCGGCGAAGGCATCGGCAGCTCGCGCACCGGCAACGACATGATCCGCCCCATGTCCCTCCTCGTCCGCGCCCTCACCTCCACCGACGACAACGAGATCGCCGCCTGCCTCCGCATGCTGATCACCACCGACGCCGAGACCGGTTTCATCCACGAGTCCTTCTATAAAAACGACCCCAAGCGTTACACCCGCTCCTGGTTTGCCCGCCAGAACAGCCTCTTCGGCGAGCTAATCGTCAAACTCGTCCTCGACAAGAAGATCGAGCTGCTCAACGATTTGTAGGGGGAGAAAGGACGAAAGGATGAAGTATGAGTAGCAAAAGAGCAACCACCCTGTCGGAACAAATCGCCTTATTGAGGCAGCGAGGAATGACAATAGATGATGAGCGTAAGGCAAAAGAGGTCTTGCTCGACATTGGCTATTACCGACTGGGCTTCTACTGGTTCCCTTACGAAAAAGTACATCCTCAGAAAGGTCTGCGAACACACGAGTTTCGCGAGGGAGCCCGATTCGACCACGTAGTAAAGCTCTACTACTTCGACTTCAACCTGAGGAATATGTTGATGAAGTACCTCAACCGGATAGAAATCAACTTCAAGACTTTCCTGACGTACCACGTCTCAACCCTCCATCCTGACTCTCCCACATGGTTTGCAGACCCAGCGATCATAAGTAGCGAATACATCCAGGAGTTCGACAGGAGCGTGTATACCGAGAAGTTCAAAAAGAGTCATCCCGTCATTAAGCGCCACCATCAAATCCATAAAAATGACAGGTATGCACCGGCATGGAAAACGATCGAATACATGACCTTTGGAGCTGTCATCCACCTCTTCCAAGCGCTCTTGGATCAATCAACTCGAATCACGATCTGTGGGCATTTCGGGATAAGACAGCAAAAGATTTTTGACAGCTATATGAAAGTCCTTCTGGATATCAGGAATCATTGCGCCCATGGAGGCGTCCTTTATGATCTTGCCCTACCTCGACCGATCAAGAAAGGACCCGCAGGGAAAAAAGACATGGAGCCAGCAGATTACCAAGGCCTCTATGGAGCCTTACGCGTTGTCCTTTATATGATTGGAAACGTATCCAAGAATAGGCAACAAGATTTGAAGAACGAACTGAGAGAGCTGTTCGAGCAAAATACTGACGTCCGTGAAATACTGACATTGACTACAGGAATAAGGGATATCGACACCTTCTTAGAAGACTGAAAAACTTCCTCCTGAATTTCATTTTTCAAGAATGGCTATACCTTTGTCGCGCACAAAAGAACAGTGCCGGTAAAGACTTTAGTCGCTTTACTGACACTCTAAAAGGGCGAAAAAGGGGCTGCACACTTAGTCGGTGCAGTCCCGTTTTTTTTGTCTACTCCCCTCCCCCACTACGACAAAATGTCAGTCGTAAACACTCGTCACCCTACGCCGCGCTTTGGCACGCCGTTTGGAGAATGGGACGGCGAATCGCCCGAAAGGGCATCCAACCAACCAGAATTTCAAATAGTAAAAACAGATATAGAACATGGGAAAGATTATTGGTATAGACTTAGGAACAACCAACTCGTGTGTCGCCGTATTGGAAGGCAACGAGCCGGTAGTGATTGCGAACAGTGAGGGTAAACGCACCACGCCTTCCGTGGTAGCTTTCGTAGAAGGTGGCGAACGGAAAGTGGGCGATCCGGCCAAACGACAGGCCATCACTAACCCGCAGAAAACGATTTTCTCGATCAAGCGTTTCATGGGCGAGACGTTCGATCAGGTACAAAAAGAAATTGCCCGCGTGCCGTATAAGGTAGTGCGGGGCGACAACAATACGCCGCGCGTCGACATCGACGGACGGCTCTACACGCCGCAGGAAATCTCGGCCATGATCTTGCAAAAGATGAAGAAGACGGCCGAGGATTATCTGGGTCAGGAGGTATCGGAGGCTGTGATCACGGTACCGGCTTACTTCAGCGACGCACAACGTCAGGCCACCAAGGAGGCCGGCGAGATCGCTGGCTTGAAGGTGCGCCGAATCGTCAACGAGCCTACGGCCGCATCGCTGGCTTACGGTCTCGACAAGGCAAACAAGGACATGAAGATCGCCGTCTTCGACCTCGGTGGCGGTACGTTTGATATCTCCATTCTGGAGCTCGGCGGCGGCGTCTTTGAGGTAAAGTCGACCAACGGCGATACGCACCTCGGCGGCGACGATTTCGACCACGTCATCATCGACTGGCTGGCCGAGGAGTTCCTCAAGGACGAAGGCGTCGACCTGCGCAAAGATCCGATGGCGCTGCAACGCCTGAAGGAGGCTGCAGAGAAGGCCAAGATCGAGCTCTCCAGCTCGACGAGCACGGAGATCAACCTGCCCTACATCATGCCCGTGGACGGTGTGCCCAAACACCTCGTTCGTACGCTGACCCGCGCTAAGTTCGAGCAGCTGGCCGACACGTTGATCAACGCCTGTCTGGAGCCGTGTAAGCGCGCCCTGTCCGACGCTGGCATGTCGACGTCAGACATCGACGAGGTGATCCTCGTGGGCGGTTCGACACGTATCCCGGCCGTGCAGCAGCTGGTGGAGAAGTTCTTCGGCAAAGCACCGTCGAAGGGCGTGAACCCGGACGAAGTCGTGGCCATCGGCGCAGCCATCCAGGGCGGTGTCCTCTCGGGCGACGTGAAGGATGTGGTGCTGCTCGACGTAACTCCGCTGTCGCTCGGTATCGAAACGATGGGCGGCGTGATGACGAAGCTGATCGAGGCCAACACAACGATCCCCACGAAGAAGTCGGAAGTCTTCACTACGGCTGTCGACAATCAGCCCTCGGTTGAGATCCACGTCTTGCAGGGCGAGCGTTCGCTGGCCAAAGACAACAAGTCGATCGGCCGCTTCCACCTCGACGGTATCCCGGCCGCCATGCGCGGTGTGCCGCAGATCGAGGTGACGTTCGACATTGACGCCAACGGTATCCTCAACGTCTCGGCCAAGGACAAGGGCACAGGCAAGGTGCAGAGTATCCGCATCGAGGCCTCCAGCGGTCTGAGCGACGACGAGATCCGCCGCATGAAGGACGAGGCCGCAGCCAACGCCGAGGCGGACAAGAAGGAGAAGGAGCGCATCGACAAGATCAACCAGGCGGACAGCATGATCTTCCAAACGGAGAAGCAGCTGAAGGACCTCGGCGACAAGTTGCCGGCCGACAAGCGTTCGCAGATCGAGGCTGCGCTGGGCAAGCTCAAGGATGCACACAAGGCACAGGATCTGGCTGCCATCGACACGGCCATCGCCGAGTTGAACAACGTCTTCCAGGCCGCCAGCCAGGATCTCTACAATGCGCAGAACGCGCAAGCTGGTGGCGCCGGTCAGCCCTCAGGCAACGCCTCCGCGGGCAATGCCTCGAACAACGACGGCGGCGTAACGGATATAGACTTTGAAGAAGTGAAATAATTACGCTCACAAACGAGCACCAAGAAAATAGTAAATAGCAGTAAGATAGCAACTTACTGCTATTTTTATTTTCTATAGTTTCTCGTATTTCTTCGTTTCCTATCGATTTTAGTCGTATATTTGTACCATATTTGTGCTGCGACTTATTAATGTATAAAGTGCGACTTAAATAAAAACATAAGTTGATTATCAGATAGATACGAAAAGCGTATGCCAGCTGCAAAATTTCAGATTGAGCGAAAGTGTGAATGGTGTGGGGAGACCTTTCTTGCCAAGACAATCACATCGAGATATTGTTCTATACAATGCTCAAGGTCTGCGTATTCACAAAAGAAGCGAGAGAAAAAGTTAGAAGAGCTACGGCGAGAGAAGGCCGCAAAGGTTCCCAAGGATCAACCCTACCTCTCTATCTCCGATGCTATTGCTCTATACGACGTTTGCAGAGATACGCTATACCGACTTGTTAGAAGTAAGGCTCTCCGAAGTTATAACTTGGGAAAAAGGATGACTCGCATCTGTAAAGAAGATTTAGAACGCAACTTTAATCTGAGGCCTATTGATGAGCAAAAGCCGAGAACAAGAAATGAGGCTAAACTCTACAACCTTGAGCCAGAGTATTGTTACACGATTGGTGAAATAACAGCCAAGTTTGGTGTTACGGAAGGGACAGTATATAAGCATATTAGGAAATTTTCCATTCCCATAAGGCAGATTGGCAATTATGTCTATGCCCCAAAGTCAGAGATAGACCAACTGTACAAATAACCTTAGATATACATGAGAAAAGAATTACATAATACGAAAGTAACTGTGCGACTTCGCAAGAGTGCATATAGAAATGAGTGGTATCTCTACATTGAGAGTTATCCTGTCTATACTGTGGGCAAATCCGAACCACAACGTGTCCGTGAGTATCTCAACCGCATAGTAACTACGGTAGTCTGGGATAAAACTCGGACTGCACGGACAACATCTTCGAGCAAATCGTACAAACCCAAGCGAGATTTGAATGGAGTGATACAGTGCAAAAGCGAGGTCGATCAAGAATCTTGTATTTATGCCGATGAGGTGCGAAAGCTCCGTCAAAGAGAATACGATAATGCCGATTTGTACAGCGATGCAGATACGGCACAGGCGGAGCAAAAGGAACGTTTACAACAAAATTTCATTGCTTATTTTCGAGAGGCGATGTACAAACGACACAAAAATAGCTCCACTTCCATTCTTGTCAATTGGAAGAGAGCTCTGGACTTTCTTAAAATGTATGCGGGAGAAAATTTGCCGTTTTTCAAAATCGACAATGCTTTTGCAGAGGAATACAAGCGTTTTCTTTTGACAGCCCCTCGTGGAGGGAATAAATGTGGTACTATTTCTCACAATACGGCATCCACTTATTTTTCTATTTTCAAGGCAGCTCTCAAACAGGCATTTATAGATGGTTATCTAACCGTTGATATATCCGCTAAAATAAAAGGTATTCAGGAACAGGAGTCTCGCCGCGAATACCTTACCGTAGAGGAGTTAAATACGCTTGCTTCAACTCCTTGTGATCGTGAGGTGATGAAACGGGCGGCTCTTTTCTCTGCTCTGACAGGATTACGCCACTGTGATATTCAGAAACTAAAGTGGAAAGAGATCAACATGGATGGAGAACAGCCGAGGTTACATTTCACTCAAAAGAAGACCAAGGGAGTGGAGTATATGCCTATTTCGGAACAAGCCTTAAAACTATGTGGAGAACGAAGATTGCCAGAACAATTGGTTTTTGAAGACCTGCCTAATCCGTCATGGATTTCTAAACCTCTAAAGCGTTGGATAGAGGCTGCAGGCATCAAAAAGTCCATAAGTTTTCATTGCTTCCGCCACTCCTACGCAACTCTACAACTTGCCAGCGGTACAGACATTTATACCGTAAGTAAGATGCTGGGACATACGAATGTGAAGACAACGCAAATCTATGCAAAGGTGGTCGATGAAAAGAAAAACAAGGCGGCTCAAGCCATAAAATTGGATACGATAGAGACAAAGACTCAGGAATAACCTCACAAAAATGAATAAAGATGCAGTCTAAGTACTTTGAATATATAATTGTTTATTTATCCGTCCTGCTGGCGTGTGCCTTAATTGGCATAATTGTGAGATTTGTTTTTGTCTCGGCTGGAGTTGATGAATTTACTGCAACTGTAATTTTCTGGATTGTTACAGGTGTAGGCATCATTCTCTATTCAGCCCTGATGCTTCTGATTGACGGCTTGTTCACAGCTATTGTGAAGAAGTTTTTCCCTCACAAGCATCTGCCTCCATCATCACCCCAAGAAAAGAAAGAAGTTGAGCAGAATTGGGACAAAAAGAGTATAGAGACTGAATTTATTCAGGAGATACGAGTTAATCAGCAGCGTAAACAAAGCGATAAATCAAAAGAGAAGTTGGAGATAGCCATTTCCTATACACAGCATGAATTTGCCCCTTATGTCTCTGATGACGATTTAATACAACTTTGTCAATACATTACCGCTTATTCAGAAGGGAACGTCTTGCAAAACCCTCAACTTGTCAGGGTCGCAAAACTTACTTCTTTAGACCTGTATCATTTCGGCTGGAATATTTGGAAGCATTTCAGTATCGGCAAACAAGACGAGGTTGCTCTTTTTCTCAAACTTGTTTTCGCCGAAGCACTAAAAGACGTTGAGCCCGACACCATCAAAAGCCACCTCAAAGACGATGAACAAAAAGGGCTAATCAAGATTCAGAAAAGTTTGCCTTCACAGTAGTTTTAGGCTGTTTTTGTTTTTCTAAAATATGAGAACCTTCTGCCACTAACTATTTGGATTTTGATAGTAGCTATAGATCTTTATAGTCGCATAAAATAAGCTTAAGAGAATATCTACACCATCTACTTAATGTTTTCTATGATTTTAATAGTTCAAGTGCAGAGATGAAATACTTTAGTTTTTCGATATTATTGTTATCCAAATGATAGATAGAACCTGGCTTAAATTGAAAACACTTTCCAAATGAATGGGCTAACCATATATCATAAAAGAAGCGCTCACTTGTTGACAAACTATCAATTGCGGAATTCTCAGATTTAAAGCCTACTATTTGATCATCGTCAATCTCAAACTCTTTCTCAAAAACCATGATTGGAGTTTTGAATATATATTGAAATAACCTCTTAACAGCTTCTACATTTGTATATGAAGCATACTTCTCTAACAAGGCTGTTTTGATTTTTTCGAGAACTTGTTTGATTGTCTTAAGTGATTGTAGGAGATAATCTTTATCAATAGACAACTTCCCATTACCATTATTGGGTTTTCTAATATTAGGACCAGCGGTATCCTTATAGATATTGTTTACAACAAGATTATTGTGAAGCAATAAGTTTCTTGTTGCTTTGATTTCAAGCAAACTATTTAACTCTGTTTCATCGATCTGTTTTTTGTCAATACCTGTAGTTACAGCGAAATAGTTGAGAATATCAGGTAGACTTTTATAACTAACAGATAGAATTTTGTTTTCAATAGCTAATTCGAGAGGATTGCCATTCACTAAATCATTCTTGGGAATAGATTCTGTTTTTATATCAAGTTTATCAGGAATAAAATTCAGCAATACTCTCAATGTATCATTTAAAGAATATTCAAATGAAGAAACTACTAGAACAAAAATACCTTCTAGAACAATTTTGTCCTCAATAATCTCCCTTTGTTCTACTCCTTTAATTCTTATCAAAGCTTGTTCTATTGGCTGGATTAGCTTTGTTTTTGTTAATAATATCGGCTTCCCCATCATTTCTTTTTTATTGATTGTAAATGATTTAATAATATTCCTCTAAAATGTCAGAATCTCTGATTAAAACACCTTATAGCTTATGAGAAAGCTAGTAAGTGTGGCAAATATACAAAATAATAATGTAGAATTCCATTTACTCAAGAAGAAAAACTAAAACACAGCAACCATAGTGTTTTTGTAGTGTTTTCTCTGTGTTTTGAATCACAGGGAAAACACTTTATTCATTTGTGCCATGTTAAACTCAAAATAGTATAGACATGGACAACAACGAAATTTCTTTTGAGAATTTACCCAAGGCGGTAGCTCACTTAGTGAATGAAGTAGCTGAGATCAAAGCATTGGTCGAGAAAGGGCAAGATGCAGTTCTTTCTCCAAAACGTATTCCTATCGGGATAGATGAAGCGTGTAAGATCATCGGGAAGGCCAAACCTACAATTTATACACTTGTGCGCAAGCGTTTACTCCCTTGCTACAAGAATGGAAAGCAACTCTACTTCTTCGAGGATGAGTTGCTCGAATGGATAGCCAATGGTCGTAGAAAAACGGTGCGAGAACTTGCCGAAGACTCAAAGCTCTTTATCTCTGAAAAGAAGGCCAAGCGCTCTCATTTCTAAATATCTATTCAACGATGAAAGAAGAAATGGATGAACGACCAGAAGGGAAGCAATCCAAGAATGAACGGATAGAGTCTTTTCTAAGGGAGCACTATGACTTTCGATTCAATACCGTAAAAAGTCGCACGGAGTTTCGAGGCTCGAATAAAGATGAACCATTCTACCCACTCGGTAAATTCGACATCAACTCCATGCGACGGCTGTTGGATTCATCACAAGGTATCAGTACTTCGGCAGAGAATATACGAGCGATATTGGAAAGTGATTTCTGCCCACGTATCAATCCTGTACAGGAGTATTTCCAAAAACTATCGAAGTGGAACGAGGGAGAGGATTCGGAGATTATTCACTTGGCCTCGTGCGTAACGGTTCGGAATCCTGAGAAGTGGCAAACTTATCTGACCAAATGGCTTATTGCAGTGGTGGCGAATGCGATGGACGATTTATTCTGTCGCAATCACACCTGTCTGGTTTTGACTGGAGAGCAGGGTAAGTTCAAGACAACTTTCTTAGACTTACTTTGTCCCATAGAGCTGAAAGCATATTTGTTTACGGGTACTATTGACCCTCAAAACAAGGATACGCAGACCCTTATAGCCGAATACCTATTTATCAATATCGACGACCAACTCAAAGCCCTCAACAAGAGAGACGAAAATGAGTTAAAGAATCTCATCACTACTCCACGGGTTAAGTATCGCAGACCATACGATACGTACATCGAAGAGTATCCTCACTTAGCCAGTTTTATGGCTTCGGTAAATGGCAATGACTTCCTTACAGATCCGACGGGTAGCCGCCGATTTCTTCCTTTTGAGGTAGAAGCTATTGACATAGAAGCTGCTAAACAGGTTGATATCAATAAGGTTTATTCGGAGGCTTGGTGGTATTGGGAAAGTGGGTATCGGTACTGGTTTGATGATGCGGAAATTGCAGAGTTGCACCGAGAGAGCGAGGGCTTTCATGTGCAGACAGTCGAATACGAAATGTTGCTCAAAGGCTTTGAGAAACCAAGTCCTACGGAAGAGTCTTATATGACCACTTCGGAAGTCCTGAATTATTTGCGTGGATACACTACGCTGAACCTCTCTGAAAAACGAATGGGAGAAGCTCTGCGCAAAGCAGGATTTGAACGAAAGTCTCGACGGATAGGAGGTAACCCTATGTATGTCTATCATATCAGAAAGGTCTTTCCAAATCCGTTCGTGAGTTCCTTTTGACCTATTGATAAATTACAGTTACTACTTACTACAAGAGATGCTAATCCGGTGAAAGAAAAAAGATTGAGCGTGTAGTATGGTTTTATAATCTGTCTTACAACAGAATTACTACTCGCACCGATGATACTACTACAAGAAAATAGGTTACGACTCTTTTTCTTTTCACTGTGAAGGAGTTATCCATCCATATTCATGTAGTAAGGAGAATCTCGAAAAACTTAGAAAAACATGATGAATATTGAACATATAAAATCCTTATCTCTGAAGGATTATTTGGCAAATAAAGGCCATTACCCCGTGAAGGAGTATACGACTTATGGAATGTATAGAAGTCCTTTTCGGGAAGAAAGCACTCCAAGTTTCAAGGTTGATTACAGAGCAAACCTCTGGTATGACTTCGGTTGTGGAGAGGGTGGTAGCATAATTGATTTGGTAATGAAACTACATGGCTGCACACTGTCTCAAGCAATTGGATTGTTAGAAAACCGTGTAGAGATTAGCCCTCTTACGAAGAATGACTTTGACCGACAGGCAGAGAGGCGCGAAGAGATGAAAATAATCGAAGCCGTCTCTTTGCATCATCCTAATTTGCTGAGATATCTACAAGACCGTAAGATTGATTGTTCTGTGGCGAAACGGTACTGTCGTGAGATTCACTATCAAGTAAAAGGGCGTACTTATTACGCTATCGGAATGCCCAACGACTTGGGAGGTTATGCCATTCGTAATCTCTATTTCAAAGGCTGTTTACCTCCTTCCAGTGTCTCCTCCTTTGATCGAAATACGGATACTATCAATCTCTTTGAAGGATTTATGGATTACTTGAGTTTTTGTACCCTTTATCCTGACAGAAATACTGAATCTGCGATTGTACTGAACTCTGTAAACAATCTCCAGAAAGCTCATCCTTTGCTCTCGAAATATGCCGTTGTTAACGCTTATCTCGATAACGATGCAGCAGGAAAGAAGACACTTGAAGTGCTTCGGAGAATGAATCTTCCCGTTAATGATTGCTCCATCCTCTATAGGGAGCATAAAGACTTGAATGATTTTCTCTGCCGAAAAAATCAAGCCCTCATTTCTCCTCCGAGAATGAAAGTTCGGGGACTCAAACGATGAATGGGTATGGAGTCAAGCCCTTTACTTATTAGGGGAGCAAGTTTGTGTTTTGGTCAGACCAAAACCTTACTCTTCGAGGATTGACTCATCCCGTTGGTCTATTCATAAATCAAAAAATAAATACAGCAATGAAGACAATAGAAAATCGTAATACGAATGGTCGTCCACCCAAACGACCAGTAGAAAAGAAGAAATATAAGGTTACACTGAAAATGGCAACCGAGGAGTTCTACTCTCTGAAAGCTAAAGCACGTCTTGCTGGGATTACCCGAAGTGAATACATCCGTCGTTGTATCGCTGCGAGTATCGTCAGGCAGAGGCTATCTCCCGAATTGATGAATCACCTTCGCCAGCTAAGTGGTATGGCCAATAATGTCAATCAGATTGCCCACAAAGCCAATGCTATGGGATACACACGAGTCTATCAAGACAACCTTGCGATGACTGAGAGATTGGACAATATCATAAAACGAATTGAAGATGATTGCTAAGATTGTTCAGGGGAGAGGATTTCGAGGGGTGATAAACTATGTTTTGGAGAAAGAGTGTGCTCAGCTCTTGCAGGCAGAAGGCATTCGTCTGAAAGATAGAGAAGCTATAATCCGAAGCTTTGTTACTCAAAGCAAACTCAACCCCAAGGTTACGAAACCTGTAGCCCACATCTCTTTGGATTTCTCAGCCCAAGATAAGGCGCATTTAACGGATGCTTTTATGGTCAAGGTGGCACAGGAATATTTACAGAGAATGGGCTACTCCAATACACAGTATCTTATCGCTCGTCATCATGATACAGACCATCCACACATACACATGGTAATCAATCGTATTGATAATGATGGTCGAAGAATTTCAGATCAAAATGAAAAGCGACGTAGCACAAAGGTCTGCATGGAACTGACCAAGAAATACGGATTATATATTGCTTCTGGAAAAGAGAATGTCAAGCGTGAACGGCTGAAAGGGAACGACAAAACCAAATATGAGATTTACGACGCTCTCAAAAAAGCTATACCTCAAAGTTTGACGTGGGAACAGTTGCAAGCGACCTTAAAACAGTCAGGTATAGGCTTGGAATTCAAAATGAATGGCAATACAGATAAGATTCAAGGCATCATTTTTGAGAAAAACGGCAATCGGATTTCAGGCTCCCATGTAGATAGAGAATGTAGCTTCTCAAAGATTGACAGGCAGATTAAAGATAATGCCTATCAAGCACTGCAAGTGGCAGAAAAACAGGAGTTCAAAACATCAGAAACTGGGGGTGTGATGGATGCTCTTGATTCTCTTATCGGGCAACTAAGCATTTTCTCGCTATTTAATAGCCCTCATTATGATGCGACACTTGCCGAATACATTCAGGCTCTGAAAGCCAGAAAGTTGGCAGCTAAAAGCAAAATAAGGATACGCAGAGTACTGCACTAATGTTTAATCACAAAAGAAAAAGTATATGAATACAGATAGAATGGATACCTCGACCGTATATGGTTTATTTGAGGAACTGAAGCAAAGTCTTACGGAAATGGCTTCCTTCTTAAAGGGAAGATCTGAACAACAAACAATCGATTTGAGTAAAATCGAAGAACTTTTTGGGAAGATGAATACACTTTCAAAGCAAGAGGTGTTTTCTCCCGAACAAATCAGAGTCTTGGAAGAAATACTTACCAAGAGTGTAGTGGCAGGACTGGAAACACTCTTTGAGAAGCTGGATGGATGGGATTCAAAGAAAAAAGAGACTCTACAAGCCATTGAGGCGAAAATTGATGAGATGGGCAAAGAGAGTCGTACTGTCATCCGTAAAGAACATGTTTTTAGTCTTGACTTTAAGAACAGCAAAACAGTTATCACTCTTTGCTGTATGGGACTTGTTCTTTCGTTTTCTCTGGTTGGAAACTTCTGGCAAATGCGACAAAATAGTCAACTATCGGATAATGATTTGAAATATCGCCACATCAAAATGTATGGAGAAGCCAATCAGGAAAAACTAATGGACTTGGAAACGGTTTTTACTTATCAGAGAGACGAAAAGCAGATTGCACTTATCCGAGAACAAGTGAAAACTTACGAACGATTAGTTAAAGAGCAAGCGGAAAAGACAGAACGAGCCCGTCTGAATACATCCCAAGCAAATGAACTTCACAAGCAAGCAGAATCCATAAAACAACGGAAATAAAGCTTCTTTGCTTGTACTAGTTGAAAAGATTTAAGGGAATGAGAAAATAAATCCTCATTCCTTTTTTATGCTATTTCATTTCACATCTTTGCGCTATCAAAAGAATATTGAACACGATGGATAAACCCATGAATCGAATCAAAGAAGTGCTTGAGGAGAAAGGAATTAAGCAAACATGGCTTGCCGAAAAACTCGGCAAAAGCTTCAGCATTGTCAATGCCTATGTCTGCAACAGACGACAACCAAGCCTCGAAACTCTCTTCCAGATTGCGGAGGTATTAGGAGTGAACGTGGAGGAATTGATTAAAAACCTAGATGAGTAAAGATTTTCATTATGGCGAAATATAAAGAACAGTATAAGAAATCAATCCGTTTCTTCAATGACCGTGAAGTAAGGTGGGATGAGGAACAAAACTGTTGGTGGTTTTCTGCAACAGACATCGTTCGTGCCATTAATAACGAGTCGGACTATACAAAAGCTGCTAATTACTGGCGATGGTTGAAAAGGAAATTGAAGCAAGAAAGTGTTGAACTCGTGAGTGCTACTCACGGCTTCAAATTTGAAGCTCCTGATGAGAAACTACGTGTGGCCGATGTCCCAATAGTGAGGGAGGATTGTTGCAAAGAACTATCCCAGTAACCGAGCTAAAGACTTTCTTAACTGGTTTACATACAGCGATAATACTATTTGATGAACAGAGCAAGAAAAAAGCCTACCAACTCTTTGAAAGTGGATTCATAAGATGAGGCACAACTCTATCAATAACCTCAAAGTTTGTTTTTCTAGACCTAATTTTCTATGGTTTCAACAGAGCAAGAGAAAGCTCAACTTTCAAATCAACAACTGGCATTTTTAACCAAAAAACTAATATGTGATTTAGGCTGATTGTATTTAGCTATCTAAATCAAAATTTTGGAGAATTTATAATATATGGATCTAAAATTATTTTTTTCTTGGCAATCAGACTCTGACACCAAGAAGTTACATCATACGAGATTTATAAGAGAATGCATTCAGACTGCGATTAAGAATGTAAACAAAGAACTGAGGTATATAACGATCAAATACCAAGAGGGGATTGGTGGGGTTTCTGGATCTCCTGAACTTATATCTGAAATAGAGAAACGTATAAAGGAGGCGCATATTTTTGTCGGAGATCTCACCTTTACAAACAAAGAGACATTTTTGACTAAGTTTTGGAAGAGTCTGAGAGGAATCAAGTATAAGGTTACACCGAATCCAAATGTTATCAATGAATCAGCTTTGTTCGTAGGTAGGCCCTTTATGGAATATCAGGCAATACACATATTAAACACTAAATTCGGAGATCCTAATGAGGATGTGAATTTAATCTTTGCTGATAAGAGAGATAAGCGTTTCCCATTAACATTCAGGTTAGATGAATACAACGATAAGGTGCCTAAAAATAATTACGATGAAGAACGGACAAATTTCATTAGCAATCTAACAGTCGCTATAAAAGGATGTGCAGAACAGGCTGTGTTTCATCTTGAAGAAGATATTAGACCTTTTCATACCTGGAATAGTCATAAATCAATTTCAGGTTTCGAGGGTAGCTATATTCGAGGAGGACTTGAACAGTATCTTGACGAAATAAAGAACAACAAAGATAATTTACGTATTAGTGGTCTCTCTGGATTAGGAAAAACCCGTATGGTTATGGAGGCATTTAGAGATAAAACTGTTCAGTTCCTATATGCTTACATAGATTGTCAAACCAATAATCATGGGGTAATTTTTGAGAAATTGCCATTTATGTTTGAAAGCTATAAGGAGATGGTTCTCATATTTGACAACTGTGGTCTAGATCTGCATGACGATATTATTCGAATAAAGCGATCGAATCATGCTTCAAATCCGATAATAACAATTTATAATGACCCAGATGAGCGTAGCAACTCATATTCAAATCCTTTAAGATTGCAGAAAGACTTTAGCGAAGTTGTTGAGAAAATTATCGAGAGATTCTCAGGATTTTATGCTCCACAGGATAGAGAGAAATTGTTGGATTTTGCAGGTGGAATACCGATGATGGCGCAACTGCTAGTTGAAGGATTAAGCAAAGGAGATCCTATTGGAGTTGTAAATGATACTGTGTTAATGAACAAAATATTAGATACGAACGAAAAATCTACAGATAGAAAAATTATTCAATCGATATCCTTGTTTGACAACATTGGCTTTGATGGAGATTTGCATAAGGAAATAGAATTTGTCGCTGGAACAAAAGCAATCACCTCCATTGATATGGAGAAACAGGTTCTCCAATATGAGTTTGATCGAGTTGTTGAAAAATACTTGAGGAGAAAGATTCTTGAACGTAAGGGCCGACTAGTTGGTGTTCGTCCAACACCAATTGCCCTCTATTTGATAAGTGAGTGGATTAAACAGTGTTCTGATGCTAGATTGTTGGCTGTTATCAAAGCCATACAAGAATCGGAAATAGCAAAACCTCTGACAGATTCGTTTGCTGATCAGTTTAGATACATGGGGCATAATGAAAAGGCTCGTATTATGCTCAATAACCTACTTAGAGAGAATAGCCCTTTTGGAAATGCGGAAGTAATTAACACAGAATTGGGTTCACGCCTCTTCCGCTCATTTGTGGAAGTGAATCCTGAAGCAGTAGCAGATTGTCTGTGGAGCGTAATTGGAAGTATCGGTATTGATGATTTAAGATTGATAGACATTGGTCGTAGGAACTTGGTTTGGACAATAGAAAAATTGTGTTTTGAACCACGTACTTTCGACAAAGGGGCGGAAATGATGATGATCTTGGCCATTGCAGAGAATGAGCATATAAGTAATAATGCTACTGGGCAATTTGTTGCATTGTTCCCATTGTATCTGCCGGCAACTGCAGTAACATTGGAACAAAGACTTCTGTTTCTTCGAAAACAAGTGCAATATGAGGAAAGGCAGTTAATATTATTGAGAGCCTTAGGGCGTGCTTTGAGAACACGGGATTTTATCTTCTTTGGAGGTTCGGAGCAGAGGGGAGCAGAAAAACTGTCAAATTACCGGCCAGAAACAAAAAAGGAGATATCCGAGTATATTCACGGATGTTTGGATGTATTAATGGAGCTTGTTGAGGCAAACCACTCATTGTTAGATAGATGTAGTGAAATACTTGAGGATAATTTGGGATGCTTATGCGAAGCTGGTTATGGTAGTAGTGCAATGAACTACATACATAAAATAGCAGAGTTGAAAAAGCACTCCTGGGATAAAATGCTCGATGCCATTCGTTTTGTTCTGTGTCATAAGGCAATAAGACTAACAGATGAATTACGTGCGGATATGGAGGACATGAAAGCCAAACTTGGCAATGATGATTTCTTCTTTAGGTTCTCACAGGTAGAAAAGGAAAATAGATGCGTATCAGGCAGGTTTAACTATGAGGAGACGCTTGATCGTAATAATAAAGATTATGAAGAGTTGGCAAAAGAAATGGCGTCTGACCGTAAACTGTATACTACTGATGTTCTCAAGAAAATATACTCGTTTGATGCTTACTATGGTAATACGTTTGGCCACGTTGTAGCAAACTCTATGGACAAGGATGCTCAGAACGTTTTTATTTGCAACTCGATTGAATCGTTCCATATGCTAGATAAATACAACTTCTCGATATTTGTTGATTTTATCAGACAAGTTAGCGAGGAGGTTTTTGAAACGGCATTTGGGGCAATGGTTGCTTTAGAAAGGAAATCAGTTCTGTTCGCATGTGTGGCGGCAAGAAACTATAATTTTAACGAGCCTTATCCTGAAGCCTTGTACCAAATGGTTAAAGAGCAGAAGGCCGAGGTTAACGAATATGAACACCTTTGGCGATATATGCCATTGGGAACGTATACAGAGGAGGATATCCTATACCTATTTCAACGTATTGTAAGTCTGCCACAGTCTTTCAATACGGTTATCCACATGGCTATGATGCTATTCTGGGGAGAGACAAAGGATCAGACGAAACAAGTGCGCAAATTCATTGAGAACGAAATAGCCAAAAAGTTAGATAAGTTTGATGAATTGGCAAAAGATGATAATTATTGGCATATCATAAGGAAGATACTTGAAGAAGATGCCGACCTTGGTTTTGCGAGGGAGGTTATGCACAGAATCTTGCTCCTCATAGAACAATCAGACGACATGTATTATAGAAATTATAACATAGAGGATTGCATGGGGCTGTTAATTGGCACATATTTCGATGAGGTTTGGCATGATTTATCAGAAGCTCTCGTTTGCGAAGGCGAAAGGTATATGCTATATTACAAACTGAAATCAATCCTTGGTTCTATGACAGGCTACAAGAATGAAGTTGGTATTTTGTTCCAAACGGATCATAGTGATGCATTGTTAGCTTGGTGTGCAAAGTATCCTTTAGTCGCTCCAGAGCGTCTCATGCTGATGGTTCCTCTTTATGGAGAGAACGGATTCTCGGATATTGTGCTTAAACTTATTGATTTGTACGGAGAACAAGAGGGGGTTCTAACCGCTCTGTCTTGCAATATGGGTTCTTTCTGTTCTGTTGGGTCGATCGTGCCACTTTATGAAAAGCAATATAAATGTATAGAACAAATATCCACCCATAGATCTGAAAAAATAAGGACTTGGTCAGTAAAAATGCTATCAAACTTGAAGAAGCAAATTGACGTCGAAAAGAATCGAGATGCAGAAGGACTCCTTAGCTATAGATAATCGTCCCTTAAAGAGAGTTTTTAAGGGACGACTAAATATCATATTAAGAATATGACTAAGCAAGGACTCATCAAGCACGAAGGCTCTACAAAGGCAGGAAAGTGGATAATAGTCAAATAGAATGTGAAGAAGGTGTTGTACATAATATTGAGCGGTCTTTTATTGCTTGTATTGCTTGTCGTGCTCACAGGAGCACTCCTTCCGAGAATCAGTACAGCTACAAAATGGTGTTTTATATACCTTTGTTGTGGTTAAGCACTTATCATAGGTTTAAACATATATACTATAGCAAATGTCAAATAATGCGGTTTTTCGAAGAATGTTCCCTCATGAGTATTGCATGTTGGAGGACTTTTTGTATGAAGCCATTTTCATACCTGAGGGAGTAGAGCCTCCTCCGTATGACATTATTTATCTACCAGAGCTATATATGTACATTGAAGACTTTGGGAGTAAAGCTTCAGATCTAGCAGTAGTAGCTGAAGTGGATGGAATCATAATCGGAGCAGCATGGGCACGTATCATGATGGACTATGGACATATTGATGATCAAACGCCCTCTCTTTCCATCTCGCTACATCAAAACTTTAGAGGACAAGGCATCGGTACAAAACTTTGGAAGACATTACTTAATCATCTCTTTCTGGCTGGTTATCACCAATGTTCTCTATCTGTACAAAAAACAAATTTTGCTACTAAACTGTATGCACGCAGTGGATTTTATGTCGTCAAAGAGAATCAAGACGACTATGTAATGGTAAAGAAGCTCAGAGAGTAGATAAATCAGAAACACTACTACATTGTCAACAATATAACCATAACCGATTGTTTGTAATCGATTTCAGAAATCATATTTGCACCATGCGATTGCAATTCGCTGTAAATCAATATGTATTTCTTTTGAGGAAGTGAAGTAATCTGCGCGATCCATCTCTTAGAGAGCGTTATTCGTACCATCATACAAGTGTGAGGAAATCGCAGTCGGCCCGGTAATACGGTGCAGGCTGCGATTTCTATGTAATCAATCAAAATACAGACAACTATGAATGTCACATACATTATCGGCAATGGTTTTGACCTGAATCTCGGGCTCCAGACAAGCTACAAGGACTTCTACAATTACTACACTAAACGATCATCATCAACTCCTGAAATAGAGGCTTTAAAAGACTCCATTATGAATGATCAGACTTTAGAAAACTGGGCCGATTTGGAGATGAGCTTGGGAGAATACACCGAAAAAGTGTCTACAAAAGGGGAAATGAGATGCATCATTGTGGATATTGTGAATGAATTAGCAGCTTATTTAAAAAGGGAGGAAAAACGGATTCTTGTATCAGAAGAGAAGGACGCAGAAATTGCTAAGGAATTCGGTGATATAGAGAACTCTCTTAAAAAGAGGACTAAAAGAGAACTCCTC
>ERZ773009.706-NODE-706-length-24389-cov-6.204446_pt1 | contig 24389 bp, 26 predicted proteins | sample MGYA00580663_ERZ773009 | MGnify/ENA primary metagenome ERZ773009 (study PRJEB29015, sample SAMEA2737969) | human oral metagenome | biome: human oral; feature: human-associated habitat; material: dental | place: China | collected 2026 ... | reverse complement strand
CGAGCTGCGTCAGGTGGCACGAGCGCCTCAACCACCATGGCGTGCCGGCGGCGCCTCCTCGCTGGTCCCTCTCGCTTGGTCGGAAAACCAGGCTCTGAGCGAGTGGCGCCGTTGCCAGGTTGGCATCTTCGCCAAGACGTCAACCCACACGAACCCCCGAAGAGCCTCGAAATGAGTACTTGACGTAATCTACGATGACGGCTCCGAAAGGCCCAAGGGGTGCCACAGCATCGAGCACGCGATGGGGAGACTCGCTGCCAGTTATCCAAAAAGAAGTCGCGTGCCCGAACAATCCTAATGCCGTCGACGTCAGTCTCGTATGAGCCCTTCCTCACGATAACCATCTTTGGGAATGCGTCCCTGAGTGATCTCAGCGATGCGAGTTCGCGCTTCTTGGTCAACTCGTCGGGCAGCTCATCGGCCACCTGGATGTAGAGCCTCTCGCCGTCTTTTACCGCTACGAAGTCGATCTCCTTGCCGTAAATCTTGCCAACGTGCACACTATACCCCCTGAAACAAAGCTCCAGGTACACGATGTTCTCGAAGATCCGACCCATGTCGGTTGCCCTGTAACCGCCAAGATATGATCTGAGGCCAAGGTCAACGATGTACTCCTTGGGGTTCGTCCTCAGGATTGCCTTGCCGTGTAGGTCGTAACGGGACACCCTATAGAAGAGGTACGCTTCGTTGAGGGCGGAGATGTACGACGCGGCGGTTGGATGGGAGGTCCTGACGCCCGCAGATGTCAGGGTGTTTGCGATGCTGGACGCGGAGACCTGGTTTCCTATGTTGTTGGCAAGAAAGTCGGCCACGTTTCGCAGAAGTTCCGGGTTTGTCACGCGGCTCTGCCGCCTATTTCGCTCACGATTGACAATATCGCGGGACGCCACCGCCTCATAGATACTCGACATGTACGCGGCATGCTCTGCCTGCCGGACCTCGAGAGAGGCGATGGCTGGCATCCCGCCATACGCCAGGTATCGTTCGAACAGGTCGTCGAACAGCACCGGCTCGCCAAAGAGGTCGAGAGCGACGACGCTGCCAGGCTTGAACGAGACGCCACAGAAGTCTGCGTATTCGGCAAAGGCGAGCGGCAACATCCCGACCTCGACGTAGCGTCCCGACAGGTACGTGGAGAGTCCGCTCGAGAGCAGGTAGGCGTTCGAGCCCGTAAGGTAGATGTCGCAGTCGAAGTCCACGCGCATGGCATTGACAGCATCTTGCCAACCAGCAATGCGTTAGGGCTCATCGAGAAAGATGTAGGTGCGTCCGTCATCCGACAGCCTCTCGCGGAAGTAGGCATACAGTTCCTCTGCGGTGTTCACAGAACATGTCATGCTCTCGAGGTTAAGTCCGACGAAGCTCCGCACCTTGACCTGCTCGGACTCGAGCGCGTTACGGACGAGGGCGAGCAGACTCGACTTTCCACAGCGACGCACGCCGGTAACGACCTTGATGAGGTCGGTGTCCCTGAACATGAGCGCCTCGTCTAGATAGCGCTGCCTGTTCTTGAGGTCCTTTCGCATGAGCGCCGCTTTCAAAGGAGAAATGCCGTTTGTCTTTTGAAAGTATATCACCTGTCATTGACCGGTACCTTGCAGTCCGAGCACCTGCTCTACTCCGATGCCCATCACCTGACCGGGCAGAACTTTATGATAGTCCCTCTCAGAGACAGCTTAAGAGCCCACCTGCGCGGGAAAGTGGTTCTACCTCCCCCCACCGCGAGTCTATACGCTCTTGGTGCGGATGCCATCGAGTTTGCAGCGCCCAAGATCCGGCCATCAGGAACGTCGAATGCCCCAGGAAAAGGGAGAAGACCGTGCTTTCCCAAGGTAGCCCCGAACGCATCGAATCGCGTGGGTGCCGCTCGACGTGGCGATGTAAATAGAACATGACACCTGACGGGCAAAGATGTCCGGTTTGGTTGGTTGTCCCGTACAACTCCCACGCCTACCATGGACCAAGCGGATGCAAAACATGTGAAAGGTGGAAGGAGGCAAAGGTGATGGCACTCGTCGCTGCGGTGATCCTCGCTGCCGCAGGCATTGGGCTCGGGCTCTATCGCGACCACAACCTCCACCACGACGAGAGGATGACCAGAAGGGCCCTGTCCGCTGGGTACGTCGAGAGGCACGCCGCCGTGGGGGGCGTGACGGTAAACTACGCCGAGGGGCCGAGCGACGGCTTGGCCCTCCTCCTCATACACGGACAGGGAATGGAGTGGGAAGACTACTCACCGGTGCTTCCAGCGCTGGCAAAGCTCTACCATGTGTTTGCCGTGGACTGCCTTGGGCATGGAGAGTCCGCCCACGACCCCTCACTCTACTCCTGCGTTGCGGGAGGAGACGTGCTGATCTCATTCGCAAGGCAGGTGATCGGTGGGCCGTATGCCGTCTCGGGCCACAGCTCGGGCGGTATCCTCGCAGCCTACGTCGCCGCCCACGATTCCGCAAACGTCCTCGCATGCATCCTAGAAGACCCGCCGTTTTTCAGCGTCACCCCCGATGAGGTCCAAAGGTGGGCGGGAGCATTCGTCTGGTACGACGGCTATCTGCCCGCCCACGAGTACTGCGAGCAGGAGGGTGCACAGATCGCCTATCCCGTATGGTATGTGCACAAAAGCTACCTCTACTCGCTGTTTGGGGGCTTTCAGGCCAAGCTCGCACGTGCCACCGAGAGCTGGTACGCGAAGCACCCGGGCGAGCACGTGGTAAACGCCTGGATACCGCGCACGTGGACTCACATCATGCACTACATGGACGACTACGACCCACACTTTGGTGATGCGTTTTACGACGGGAGCTGGATGAGTGGCGTTGACCAGGAGGCCCTGCTCAAGGCGATCGAGTGTCCCGTGGTGTACCTCAAGGCGAGGACTCGCTATGGGAAAGGGGGCGTGCTCTATGCCGCAAACACCGATGAGGATGCGCTGCGCGTCCAGGCCGCGATACCGGACTGCGAGACGTTCGTGGTCGAGTCAGGGCACGACATCCACCAAGAGGCGCCCAACGATTTCACGCGGGCCATCGACGCAGCGTGCGGGCCGTCGTCGGCACGGGACGCTCTTTCGTGAGCGCGAACCCGCATGCGTGATCACCGACCGGGTCGCAACGCCCCAGCAGGATCCCAGCACGAGGGGAAGCCGCTTGTCCCTCCTCGTGACGAGGGCCTGTCGCCACTTTGTGAGGTTCGTGAGCTCGCGTGGGTGGGTGGTTGCGTCACCGCTCCGGCGACGTGGGCGTCACCACCGGGGCGACAACGCAGGAGTGTACACAGATCGGCCAAAATGGCCCCTCGGGGCCGTTTTGGGGTATTTGTGTACACTGTTGCGACGCGAGTCGCGATACGAATCGCGACGCGAGCTGCGTCAGGTGGCACGAGCGCCTCAACCACCATGGCGTGCCGGCGGCGCCCCCCTCGCTGGCCTCTCTCGCTTGGTCGGGAAAACAGACTCTGAGCGAGTGGCACCGCTGCTAGGTTGGCATCTTCACCGAGGCGTCAACCCACACGAACCCCTGAAGAGCCCATTTTGTTCTATGCCCCAGACGCGGGGCTGGCGATACAGGTGGCCCATTCGATCACGGAGAGGGCGCGAAAACGCGAGGTCCAAAGCCTAGCGAAGCTCTCCCGCGTACAGGACGACATCCGTCGGCTGGTCATCGTCACCAAGGAGGAGCAGGAGACGATCTCAGTAGACGGCACGTCCATCGAGGTGATCCCCGCGTGGAGGTTCCTGCTCCCGCTTGCAGAGCCAAGAGCCTTGGCTACAGATATGCCCTGAGGCCGTCGCGCCACGTCAGCGTGCTGAGCGCTAACGTTCGCACCCCGTGCGCGCCGACTGCCCCAAGAGGGCGTCATCACCCGTCCGCCGCAGGGTGAGGATCCGACTCCTTGTTCGCCTCCCAATACACGGCCTCTCTGCCCCTCCCCACAACAACGATCCTGTTGATCCTGCGGCCAGTGTGGATGCTGACCTTGCCAAGGGACCTCCCGAACGGCGTGTTGGCAATGTAGCTGCCATAGATCCTCAGGTAAAGGCAATCACCCTCGACTTCCCAACTGTAGTCGGTCGCAGCTGCGGGCATCGACGTGGGTAGGATTTGGAAGGATACCTCCTCGTCTGACACGCGGACATTGTTAGACAGTCCGCCACTCAGCGGCTCTATCTCGTAATGGAAGAACTGCTGCGCAGTCCAGACGGCGCAGGCAAGCCCGAGCAGGGCGACGAGCGCCCTTAGCACCCTACGGCCACTCAGAGCACGCGTGCGCTGTGACCCCATGACCTCTCCTTTCCGAACGTCATCGCCCGCCGCAGGAGGCGAACTCGGTCCCGCGCCCTCCAACTTGCGAGGTCTCATCCATACGGGTCTAGTAGGCCTTGGGGAGGTCGGGCCGGCCTGGGGCAGAGGGATCCGACTCCCACAATATATACTCCCCGCCCCTGCAGACCAAGATGATCCAGTTGATCCTTCGGCCGGTGCGGACACTGGTTTCGCCAAGGACCCTCATGGGCAGGTAGCTGCTCAGGTAGCTGCCGTAGTACGTCAGGTAGAGGCGATCCCCCTCCACCCTCCACGAGTAATCGGACACGTAGTAGAAGCCCGTACCCGACCCAAACTCGAGAGAAACCTCCTCGTCCGACACGCGAACGTTGCGTGGGGTGGACCCTGGCGAGCCAAGCTGGAAATAGAAGAGTTCCTGCACTATCCAGAGGGCACAGACAAGGCCAAGCAGGGCGACGAGCGCCCTCCTTGCCCTACGACGGCCACTCAGAATGCATGACAGATCCAACCTCATATCCCTCCCTCTGCCGAATATTGTACGCAAGGGACCTCGGGCTTGGCCACAGACCCTTCCACAGACCCATGGCGGATAAGTCGTCACCTATCGTTTCGTTCCATACGTCGGTGGCAAACGCGGCGCAGTTGTACAGTAACGCTCAGCTCGAGTGGGCCTTCGCGGAAGACTCCATCTTCTCCAGTTGGGCATAGGTGACATATTTCATCAAGGACATGTGCCGCCGTTAGCAAATGACTCTCGCGATTGATCTATGCGTTGGGTTACACACAACAATACGCTGTCCATAGTCAATCCCCATCTCTAAAAGGATGCTTTAATTGACTATAGCACGGAGATCCCATGGGGGCAAGCGAGGCCTACCCCGAACGCCCTTAAGACTAAGGCATCCGTGCAGCCCCCACCCGCCATCTTGCCCGTCCCCCGCACCCGCCACGCTCCTCAACCCGTCACGTCTCTCAGGGGGGAGTGGGACAAGCCAGCCCACCCAGTCTGCGGTCCTGTCGAAGACGGAGGACAACTCCCTAAGCACGCCTCTCCCTGCTGCCCGCACGTCTCCTGTCGCAAAAACACCTCGCGGGTGTGGCAGTCGCGATGGCGATGGCACCCGGACGCCGGGTCTGCGAGCCCGGCCGTACCACTCGGTAGCGCCGAGTACGCGGTCTGTGTGCCATCCGGTAGCACTGAGTGGCACGACATCTCCTGGCAACTGCGCATATGCCGACTCCCGCGCCATTCGGTGACATCGAGTGCGCGATGCGCGTGCCACTCGATGGCGTTGAGTGGCGCGTCCGTGAGACAGCGCAGCTCAGGGGCCATCGGGGAGGGAGCGGCACCGGACGGCAGCACGGCAGCCAAGAGCACCTGGCCCACCCGTGAAAGGCGACGATGGCGCGCGGCGCTTGGGGACACAATGACCCTCGCGCATCGCGGCCCTTGCGGGGCGTGGTATGATGGGAGACAGCAGCCTTGCGACGACGGGGAATCGTCATCGGGAGGGAGTGGATCCCATTATGTCTGACCAAGAGAGGCAGCCCGAGCGCGACTTGCAGGCGGGTGCGGCCGCCAGCGCATGGCGAAAATACCTGCAGCCGCTCATCGGGGGAGCGCTCGTGTCCCTCGTGGTGCTGGTCGTGAGCGCCGCCATGCACACCTTCGTCGCGTGGACGCTCGATATCCACCACGAGATATCACTCGGACCCGTCCGTGCCTCCGTGGCATCCGCCGTAGCCTCCGTGAGCGCACTCGTCGCGGGCATGTGCGCCGTGCTCGTGGAGGACAGGGTCCTCGACGAGCGTGCCAGCGCACTCATGTGGCTGGCGGGCTGCGTCCTGTCGGGTATCTTCTACCTGGTGTTGGGCATCCTCCTCCTAGACATACTCGTCTCTCTCCTCTCGTACATCCTGTACATGCTACTTCGGCTCTTTGGGGTTTTTGGTGGGTAGGGCGGACTAGAATGGCCGACCCCGAGAATGCCGAGCGGCGTCTTGAGCTACCATACTCCAAGGTTTCCTGTGGAGGGCTGGATCGAGTTGGGTCAGCATCGACGTCGGCCACGGTGCTCAACGCCCGAGCCAGCGAGGCCAAGCACCAGAGTCCCGACAAACCGATGGCCTGTTCCGCTCGCCCTGCGGGTACGCGGCAGGGTGGCGCGCGGCGCCTGGGGATACGGTGGCCCCGCACATCGCGGCCCTCGCGGGGCGTGGTATGATGGGAGGCAGCAATCACGCAACGGCGGGAATCGCTATCGGGAGGGAGTGGGTCCCACATGTCTGACCAAGAGAGGCAGCCCGAGCGCGGCCCGCAGGCGGGTGCGGCCTCCGGCGTATTGCGAAGGTACCTGCAGCCGCTCATCGGGGGGGCGCTCGTGTCCCTCGTGGTGCTGGTCGTGAACGTCGCCGTGCATACCCTCGTCGCGCGGACGCTCGATATCCACCACGAGGTGTCGCTCGGGCCCGTCCACGCCTCCGTTGCGTCCGCCGTAGCCTCCGTGAGCGCACTCGTCGCGGGCATGTGCGCCGTGCTCGTGGAGGATAGGGTCCTCGACGAGCGTGCCAGCGTACTCACGTGGCTGGCGGGCTGCGTCCTGACGGGCATCCTCTACCTGGTTCTGGACGCCCTCCTGGACATATTCTAGGGTTACCTGCTAAGGGCTGGATCGGACAGGTCAGCATCGATGTCAGTCACGGCGTCCAACGTCCGAGCCAACGAGGTCAAGCATCAGGGCCCCGGCTGGCGGGCTGTATAGTTCTGGACGCCGTCGCACTGAGCATTCTCTAAAAGCCTGTCTGTGAAGTGTCGAGCCAGAGGGTCAACATCAACGCCGATTGGTTTGGTCATAGTCGTCTGTGGGGGCATTTTCAGCCGCGTCGGCTGCGGCACCAGGGTCTTTCCGATCCCGCACGCAAAGGCCAGACGCTTGTGCCTCTGTGCGGCATCGTCTGAAGTTAGCTTGAGCCATGGCACCCCCTCATCGAGGCTCCCCCTCGCCCGCTGCCTGCGTCGCAACCCCCATCAGTCTGGACGCCAGCTTGTAAACCTGCTTCGCACCTCTGGAGCTCGGGTTCCATGTAGCAAGCTCCGCCCTAACCAGATCGGGGTACTTCTTGCTGACGTCCCTCAACGCGTTGCCGACTGCCTTCCTAACATACTCGCTCGGGTCATCCCTGAGCGCGGAGAGCCTGCGTATCGCCTCTTTCGGATGGTCCCTGAAGTACTCCCTCGCCGTCCATATCCTCAGCCCCTCCGTCACCGCCCTCCTCACGTTTGGTTTGTCGGAACGCAACCACTCGTCAATCACCGGAAGGGACCGTTTGTAACCTGTGTCACGACAATAGCGATCGAACGACTTGGCCAGAATCTCCTGCACCCTCCAGTCATTGTCCCTTGAGACGTCCTTCTTGAGGATGTGCAGCGCTTCCCCGCTGTTTGCGGACAGATACCCAAGTAGAAAGACCCCATACATTCTCAGCTGCGCGATGTCCGACCCGCTCGCCTTCCTCGCCAGCTCAGCGACAGAGTCTGTATCGTATGATGCGAAGTCCTTCTCAGCAAATCTTTCAATTTTCTTAAACCCATGCTCGATCTTCGAGAGGCTGACTCCAAGCTCTTCGACTCTTGTGACCATCCGACCCCCTTCTCGGACTAGCTTCACACCCGCACAGAGCTCTGCGACCAAACTCCCCCCAAAGCCCAGTCTATCCCGAGAAGCCCGAGAAGTCGATCGGGTCGAGCCTGACGCCCTTGAGCGCCCCAGAGTCCGTCACTGGCGTCGATGCCTCGGCGGCAACCAGGCCAACCATATAGAGCGGCAGGTAGTGCACTGTCTTTCCCGCTCTCCTACCCTGCGAGACGTTAGCCTCCGAGAGCACGACCGCCTCCTCGATCCCGTATGCATCCGTTCCCAGCAGGCTGTTGAGGGCGGTGTGAAGCTTGTAGTCCTTTCCTGACTTGACTTCGATGGGCAAGACCGCACCCTTGCGCGTCTCGATCAGAAAGTCCACCTCTCCCTTACGGCTATGGTGGTAATAGCGCAACGGGGACCGCAGCGCGGCCAGCTCCTGCGCCACGACATTCTCGTACACCGAGCCAAAGTTGACCGACCTCTCACCCGATATCACCGCCATGGCAACCTCTGCGGGGTAGCTGGCAAGGAGCATTCCGACATCGCTAAGGTACAACTTGAACCGCCCCTGTTCCTCTGTGCGGGCAAGCATGGGTTTGGGCTCTGTCACATTGACCGTCCTCAGCACAGAGCGCGCGGCGACGAGCCAAGCGAAGTCGTTGGCATATCGCTCGAAACGGGCACCGTCTTTCAGCGTCTTCAGTTGAAAGCGCTTGTTCTCCTTGTCAAGCTGTGTTGGTATGGCGTCATAGATCGCCTTGACCTGAAGGGAGCGATTGCCCGCGTATTTCGCGATGTCCTCACGATACAGGCTCAGGAGATCCGCCTGCACCTGTCGCACCGCACCAAGGTCATTGCGCGTATTCAGGCTCTTCTGCACCACCTCCGGCATACCGCCGATGACAAGATACTGCCTAAAGAGGTCGATGAGAAGACCATGCAGGGAGTCATCAAGCGGGGTCTTCTTCTCATAGCCCTCTCTCACCTGGTCGAGAATCGATTGGGGAACCCCCCTCGCCCAGCAGAACTCCTCGAAGGTGAGGGGAGCCATGTCTATGGTATGCAGATAGCCTACAGGCCATGACCTTACCTCTCCCAGCTCGACTCCAAGCATCGACCCAGACATCGCAAGGTCAAACCTTCCGTCGATTACCAGATACTTCGAGAAGGTGACGAGATTCTGCGCCCTCTGGACCTCATCGAAGAAGACGAGGGTCTCCCCGGGAACCAGCTCGTGTCCCGCGATGAGGGAAACCAGCTCGATGACCCTGGCGGCGCTTTGGGCGGATCCGAACCGCCTCCTGGCATCCTCGTCAACGAGAAAGTCGATCGTCACGAGGTCCCGGTACTCCCTCCTCCCAAACTCCTCGAGGAGAAACGTCTTTCCGACCTGGCGCGGACCATCGACCATGAGGGCCTTCTGATGGTTGTTGGCCTTCCAGTTGAGCAGGGCATCATAGAGAGACCGCTTGAGCACGAAAGCACCCCCCTCAATTCGTATCTGTCTCTAAATCAGAATAAATATAGGGACAATATGGCACTAACGCAGATTGTACCAGACTCACGCCCCGATCGAATCAGGTCCGGTCGTGTCATCGCGATGTGAGTGATTCACTCACATCATGTTCCTGAAGTGAGTGAATCACTCACTTCGATATTCTATTCAGTAAGTCTTTTACCTGCGCATACGCAAATTCGACTCTATGGACCACATCGCCTGAGAGCCGAAAAACCACTCACTTCGCAAAGACGATGTGAGTGATTCACTCACATCGCGCAGTCACACGCCATTGCAGTATCACGCCGTTGCGATCGCGCCACCACAGCCGTCCGCGAGCGTCACCGATACTGCGCGATCGCCTCCAAGACCTCGGTATCGCCGTCGGACATCTTGATAATCCTCCCGTAGCTGTTCTTGGCCTCGAGCACGCCTGCGAGCACGGCGGCCACGTTTGCGATGGAGTTGGGAGAGGACCTTTCCGTGACGTGCAGGTTCACCCTGCCGCTACCCGGCCCTTCGACCAAGCTGCCTGGCTGCACGATGGTGTACACGAGGTGGGTGTTGTTCATGAGCCACTGGTCGGCAAAGAACTTCGCGATGTTGTAGTCGGTGATCTTGGCCAACGCCGGGTCGCCCCACTTCTCGGGCTCGTCGGCAAAGACGGAGCTCAGCATCACGAAGCGTCTCACACCCGTCGCCTCGCATGCCTGCATGAGCTTCACGGCACCGAACGCGTCGGTCTGCAGGAGGTCCTTGCCGCGCGAGCCCGCCACAAAGTACACGGCGTCGACATCCGCGACCAGGGCCTTAAGCTCCTTTGCGTCGGCATGCAGGTCAAGCGCGGTGGACTGTACCTCCCGGTCGGCCACGTTCTCTGGCTTCCTGGCTCCGGCGACCACTTGGTGACCGGCAGCCTTCAAGTTGGCGATGAGCTCTGTCGCCACACGACCGGTGGCACCCGCTACGAACACTCTCATGGCTATTCTCCTCGTCGTCCCTATGGACCCGCGCGCCAGTGCCCCACACCCTGACAACAGTCCCTCGAAGGCCCCGGCACGTGGGCCCGTCCTGCGACAGGTAGAGCCATGGGGCCTATCGAGATCGATGGTACCCCACCCCCACGGATGTCCATCCCTTGACCTGCAAGCATTTATGGAACCATAAGCCCTTTTCATGGCCTACAGTGAGGGGAAGCCACACTGACGAAGGGATCACACCATGAAGACCTCGTTCGACTTGCTCAACGACCCGTTCCTTAATAAGGGGACAGCCTTCGACGCCAAGGAGCGCAGGCGCCTTGGTCTGGTGGGGCTGCTTCCTCCCCAGGTGCAGACGCTCGAGGAGCAGGCGTACCAGGCCTACGACAACTACCAGTCCAAGGACAGCGATATCGCTAAGCGCCGCTTTCTCATGAGGATCTTCTCGCAGAATAGGACGCTCTTCTACAAGCTCTTCTCCGAGCACGTCGAGGAGTTCATGCCCATCGTCTATGACCCCACCATCGCCCAGGACATCGAGGAGTACAGCGAGCGCTACGTGGACTCCCAGTACGCCTGCTACCTCTCTGTGGACGAGCCCGACTGCGTGGAGTGGGCGCTTGCCAACGCCTCGGGGGGCCGCGACATCGACCTCATAGTGGTCTCCGACGCGGAGGCCATCCTCGGCATCGGGGACTGGGGCACCAACGGCGTGGAGATAGCGGTCGGCAAGCTCATGGTCTACACGGCGGCGGCCGGCCTCGACCCCGCGCGCGTGCTGCCCGTTGTCATCGACGCCGGCACGAATCGCCAGTCGCTGCTCGATGATCCGCTCTACCTGGGCAACCGGCACAAGCGCGTGGACGACGAGACCTACTACGCCTACGTGGACGACTTCGTGCGAACGGCCGAGAGGCTCTTTCCCCACCTATACCTGCACTTCGAGGACTTTGGGCGAGGGCATGCCGCCACGCTCCTGAACAAGTACGCAAAGACCTACCCCGTCTTCAACGACGACATCGAGGGCACGGGCATCGTCACGCTCGCGGGCATCCTCGGTGGCCTCAACATCACGGGGGAGAGCCTGCTCGACCAGACCTACCTGTGCTTTGGCGCCGGAACCGCCGGCTGCGGCATCGCCGAGCGCGTACTTCAGGAGTTCGTCGACCAGGGCATGGGCCGCGAGGAAGCGCGAAGGCGCTTCTACCTCGTCGACAGGCAGGGGCTCCTCTTCGACGACATGGATGACCTCACCCCCGAGCAGCGTCCCTTCGCACGCAGGCGCTCGGAGTTTGCCGACGCGTCCAAGCTCACTTGCCTGGAGGCCGTCGTGGCCGCAGTACGTCCCACCATCATGGTGGGTACCTCGACGGTCCATGGGGCCTTCACGGAGGGGGTCATACGCCAGATGGCGGTCCACGCGAGGCGACCGATGATCTTTCCCCTCTCCAACCCCACCAAGCTTGCCGAGGCGAGCGCGACGGACCTCATCGCGTGGACGGATGGGCGGGCGCTCGTGGCGACGGGTGTGCCCTCCGCGCCTGTCGAGCATGCGGGGGTGAGCCACGACATCGGCCAGGCCAACAACGCGCTCATCTATCCCGGGCTCGGCTTGGGTGCGATCGCGGCCCACGCCAGCCTCGTCACCGACCAGATGATCTCCAGGGCAGCTCACTCGCTCGGCGGCATCGTGGACGTGACAAAGCCTGGGGCGGCTGTGCTCCCACCCGTGTCGAGACTGACCGAGTTCACCGAGAGAATCGCCGTCGCCGTCGCCCACCAGGCCATTGACCAGGGACTCAACCAAGTCCCCATCAAGGATGTGGAGGCAGCCGTCAGGGCGACCAAGTGGGTGCCCGAATACGCGGACGCCCTCTAGCATGGGAGGCTCAGAGACGGGCTGAGGCCACCCGACGCCAACGGCGGGTCGGGTGAGTCCCTCCTCGTCCGACACGGAGCCAAAAACACAAGGAACACCGACGACAGCGCTTCAAAGGAGCGGTGATGGTTATCTTTAGCGCACTTGAAAGCATGCTCCCCATAATCCTCCTCATCATCCTTGGCTACGTGCTGAGAAAGGCGGGGTGGCTTGGGGACACGTTCGCCCCCTCCGCGTCGAGGCTCATCATGAACGTGGCGCTCCCGGCCTCTATCTTCACGTCGGTCCTCAAGAACCTGACGCTCAAGACGCTGCTCTCGCTCGACAGCGGCCTCGTGGTGTGCTTCGCAAGCGTCGCCATCTGCTACCTCGTTGCGCTGGCGACGGTCGTCCTCCTCAAGGTTCGCCCTGGCAGGAGGGGCGTCATGGTGAACACCTTCGCCAATGCGAACACCATCTTCATAGGTATGCCGCTCAACGTGGCCCTCTTCGGTGAGGGCGCCGTCGGGTTCTTTCTTGTGTACTACATCACCAACACGGTCTCGACCTGGGCAGTCGGTACCTTCCTCATTGACGCGGATCCTATGGGCAAGGCTGAGGGATCCGAGCCGTCCGCCCAAAGGAGGCGAGGCATCGACATCAAGAGGCTGCTCCCACCGCCCCTTATAGGGTTTCTCGTGGCCCTCGTCTTTTTGCTACTGCAGCTACCCGTTCCCTCCTTCGTCGAATCGACGCTCGCCTACACGGGCAACCTGGTGACGCCGCTCTCCCTCATCTACATCGGCATCGTGCTAAAGGAGAGTGGCTTGACGAGCGTGAGGATGGATCGCGACACGGTGGTGGCCCTTGTGGGTAAGTTCGTCATCGCCCCCCTGTCCATGGTCGGTGTCCTTGCCGCCTATGCCGCCCTGTTCGGAGCGCTGCCTGCCACGGAGGCGCACACCTTCATCATCCAGGCCGCAGTGCCCGCGCTCACCGTGCTCCCGATCCTTGCCAACGAGGGGAAGGGCGACGTACGCTTCGCAACGAACGTCGTCGTCACGAGCACCCTCCTGTGCGCCGTGGTGGTCCCTATCGTCTACGCGCTGCTTGGGTGAGGGTAGGACACCCTGTCTCCTTCGCGGCCACCCGAAGAGGGGTCCGCTTGGCGGAAGGGGACGTGCCCGGTGACAGCCGAGCGATGTGGGTGCGTTCCCGCAAAGACGTGAGCTGACCGACCCACGAGGAGGCCCAGCCCCTGGCACCATGCGCGGGAGACGCAGGTCAGCGCGATCGACGGGCATCAGGCGTAGGTTTACGAGAGGCGGCTCGGCCAAAGTGCGCCTTTCCCGTGAGACGTCCAGCGCAGAGTGCGTCTTTCCGTGAGGCCAAACTCCAGGCCGGGTTTGCGGACCCTGGTGCGGTCCGCCCCGCAGCCTAGCGGGGGGTTCCACGAGCGCATTTGCCCAGTTGGACCATTTTTCACGGTACCCCGCAGTCTGGCGGGGGGTTGGCCCCACAACCTCCTGTGGGCGGTAACGTGACGCAAGGGCGCAGTGTGCGCGATCTGGGGGTCGCAGGGTGCGCCTTTCCGTGAGGCGTGGGGGACAGACTGCGCTTTTCGGTGACGCTCAACAGACAGAGTGCGCCTTTCGGTGAAATGCACCTTTCCTGACCTGCGCAAACGTCGCGCCATCTCACGGAAAGGCGCATTTCGTGGCTGCGTCTCATGGAAAGGCGCACTCTGCATGTGTCCGGGTTGCGGAGAAGCTCTTGAAAGTTTAGCCTCATCGCACGCCCCTTCGGATGCTCTGTCTGCAGTGGGTGGGACGGAACCGTTACTCCCCCGGCGTGGGCTGGTCGCTCCTGCGAGCCCCTAGAATCGGGCGATAGGGCGGGACGGTCACGCCACGGGTGCGTGCCAGCTGCGCCTGCGGGTCCCAGCCCTCGGGGGGCCTCCTACAGCCCGTCAACTTCCACACGCAGCCACTGGCGACCCAGCGCTCGCGCCACTCGGATATGAGCCTCTCCCTGCCCTCGTAGGGGAAATCGTCGAGGCCGAACTGGAAGGCGCAGCACGGGCAGAGCTCGTCCGAGCCGATGCCCCTCTCGTTGAAGGGAGGGGCGAACAGTCCGTCATAGCCGCAGACCGGGCATATGTTCTCTCCCATGTTCATGTCTCCTCTCGTGCGTGCGTCACGGCATGGCCCATTCCTGATTGTCGAAGTAGGCCTGGCCTCCGGTGGGCGCGAGGTAGGTCCTTGCCGTCCCGTCGGGGTTGTATGAGCCGAACAGGTTGCGTGCGGCGTCATATACCCGTGTGATCCCCTCCTTATCGACGCTTGCCTGGCACAGTCCCTTGTTGAGGTAGGACTCGTGGGCCATATCGGCGTACTCCTCCTCCGATGTGGCGCCCACGCCCATGGCCGAGAGGAGCTCGTCCTTCTCCGCCATGCACCTCCGGCCCGCGTCCTCGAGGTCGGAGAAAGTCGTCTGCCTCACCATGCGAAGCCCCTAGAAAATGGCTCTTACCTGCAGTTAATGTACCACAGGAGGCATTGGACGTGCAGGCGACGATCCCTCTCGCATACGGGCGTCGGGAAGGAGAGTTAACAGGAACTTCCATAGGATCGATTCGGCGAGAGCGTCCGGATGTACTCCTCGGGCGTGAGCCGTATGACGACCGATGTGGCAAACGCAGTCTCGTCTCTTGAGATCAGGTACTGGCAACCCTCACGCTCTGCTGCGGCACGGATGAGACCATCTTCATTGTCCGGCTCATCGGATGAGAGTGCCTCCTCGCAGACATGGCGATCGAAGCCCACAAGGAGGAAGGCATCAAGGAACAGGGAGATCCAAGCTCTGCGAGTCTCCTCGCTGAAGTCCCTCCGCGTGATGAAGTAAAAGTCTTTCAGGGAGCCGGGAAACACATACCCAGGGCGTGATTATCAGCAATGTGATCGAAGGGCAACTGTGCTGCCTGTGCTCCGGGCCGATGTCCGACGGAGATGCCGAGGAGTACATGGTGTCCAAGAGCAGGCTATCCACGGTGTGCCAGCTCCTCCTTCAGGCCTGCGGGCGTGAGGCCCTCCAAGAACTCGGAACGTGGCGTAGCCCTGCGGAGATCTCTCATGCGAGCCTTGAGGCTGTCGGTGGCCGCAACGTCATCGATGGTGGGGATTCTTCCCGTACGGGCGATGGCCCCCCACACTGATCGGATAACCGACGCCTGCGTTTGCCCCGTCCTTGCTATGTAGGCGTCTGCCTGTGCCTTTATCTCGGAATCGACCCTTCCCGTCACAAGCGACGTACCCATCAAATCTCCTTTCGGGAATATTATCAGTTAGCTGCTTTTACTATACCCCCACTCTCTGTTAGGGCACCATCGGCATGGCCAGCCCCCCAGCAGGACCAGAGGGGCTGCGGCCTTCGCGAGCACGAGCCTCGTGTGGCCGTGACTCCGTCGCCGCCTGGCCCGGTAGGGTGTTCGCTCTGTCGGCGTCCGGCCTCCCCGTCCGCTTGCCCTACAAGAACCAGCCGGGGTGGTGGTCGAGCCTCCCCGGCAGGACCCCCGAGACACGCCAGGAAGCCCTCAGGCCTCGCGGGACTCGTCGCCGAGGTCGTCACCGCTGGCCACGCACGTCTCGAGTTCGATATGTCGCGCTCAGAAGCTCTTGAAGTTCAGCGTCATAGCGTGCCCTCCCCCGGCGTGGGCTGGTCACTCCTGCGAATGTCGGGTCCCGGTGGGTAGGGCGGGACGGTCACGCCCCGGGTGCGGGCCAGCTGCGCCTGCGGGTCCCAACCCTCGGGGGGCAGCCCGTCCGACGGGAACTTCCACACGCAGCCGCCGGCGACCCAGCGCTCGCGCCACTCGGCGACGAGCCTCTCCCTGTCCTCGTAGGGGAAGTCACTGAGGCCGAACTGGAAGCCGCAGCACGGGCAGATGTCGTCCGAGCCCACGCCCCTCTCGTTGAAGGGGGGCTCGTCCAGCCCGTCGTAGCCGCAGACCGGGCATATGCTCTCTCCCATGTTCATGTCTCCTCTCGTGCGTGCGTCACAGCATGGCCCATCACTGCCTGTCGAAGTAGGCCTGGCCTCCGGTGGGCGCGAGGTAGGTCCTTGTCGTCCCGTCGGGGTTGTATGCCCCGAACAGGTTGCGTGCGGCGTCATACACCCGTGTGATCCCCTCCTTATCGACTTTTACCTGGTACTGTCCCTTGTTGAGGTAGAACTCGTGGGCCATCCTGGCGTACTCCTCCTCAGACCGCGCCGGCGCACGACTCCCCGCGACAGCCCTCGCAGGCACTATACCCCGCGCCTGGCCCGCGCCGCCTGAAAGAGCACCCGCTTGATGGCACAGACGAGCTCGGCCTCGGGCCTGACGGAGCGTGCGACGTCATCGAAGACGAAGACATTGAAGCTCAGGGGTCGTTTTCCCACGAGGGGAAGCAGACACAGATCCTTTTGCGTCTTCTCGAACGCGATACTTGTGGCAACCCCCACACCCATCCCCGCCACGACGAGCCGGCGCATCATCTCGGGCTGATCAGTCTCTGCGGCTACGCCCAGCTCATGTCCGTCGTGGCCGAGGAGGAGTGCCAACGCCTCGCGCTGGACGAAGTCCCCCGTGAACGAGAGGATGGGAAGCCCCAGCGCCTCGAGCTCGTCGATGCCGACGGACCCCCTGTCCGCGAGGCGCGACGCCTTGGGAAGCGCGACGAGAAACGGAAAGGATCCCACCTTCCACCCTCTGACCCTCGGCAGGCCGAGGGATACCTCCACAGAGGCGATCATCCCCACATCGATGCCGTGGCGCTCGAGCTCCGTGTGCATGCGCTCCGAGCCATAGGAGAGTATCTCGACCGGATGGGTGCCGCATGCGTTTGCGAGCGAGTCCAGGCCGCCGGGAAAGTAGTGGTGGGTGATGATGGGAGGCAGGCCTATGCGGACTGGCCTTCTGCCCTCCATGGCGGTTATGGCGTCGGTCGCCTCGTCCATCTCGGCTATAGCCCGGCTTGTGTGGGCAGCTAGGACCTCTCCGGTCCTCGTAACGAAGCCCTGCCTTTTGCCTGAGCTCTGTCGGTCGAACAGGGTGGTCCCCAGCTGCCGCTCCAGCCGCGCTATGGCAAGCGACACCGCCGGCTGGGTCATGCCCAAGCTGCGAGCCGCGCCAGAGAAGCTCCCCTCCCGCACCGCGCTCTGGAAGATCTCGAGGTCGCGAAAGCTCTCTGTCGGTACCATCACACACTCCTTGCCTCTGCCGCTTCTTCCGGGATGGGAGGCACGACCGCTACGACCTAGCGACTCTTCGGGTACGGGACAAGCTCCAGCTCATCCTTGAGAAACTCCCCGAGGAAGATGTCTCGCACGCCCTTGTAGTCTTGCTCCCCCACCTTCTTGGCGACCCACGCCTCGTCTCGACCGATGAGCTCGAGGGCCTCGCGGTTGATACGGCCGTTGCTGATGACGAGGAGCTCCACGTCATCATCGCCCGCACACACGGTGGTCAGGCGTCCGTTTTGCTCCATGACGGTCGCCTTCACGTCCCTGATGCTGTGCACGCCCTCCTCGCGCAGGTGTCGGCTCAGCTGGTCGGCCGTCAGCCCCACTCGAGCGCACTGGGCCACGTCGACCTGGCCATCGCGCACCAACACCCTCGGCCTGCCAGCGACGACGGACCGGAAGAAGCCACTTGCCTCTATGAGCACCTTCACGATTATGACGACGAGGGACCAGACCAAAAGCACTATGCAGAAGTGCAGCACCGTGATCGAGGGGTTGTAGATGACGCCCCCTATGATTCCACCCAGGACATAGTTCTGTATCTGGTTCAGGGGCGTGTTGATAGAGAACTCGTACTTTCCCAACAGGTTGATCTGCAGGATCATGACCAGCATCCCGATGAGGAACTTACCGGCAACAACAGCGTATGCATCCACGGTGCTATCCCTCCTGGTTCACGTAGACGTTATGGTCGATGATATGGGTGCGCTCAAGGGAGAACGAGTTGTTGTCATCATTGAGGTGTACGAGGTAGTCCTCGCCCTTGAAGCGGACGATCATCCCATCTGCCAGGGAGGTCGAGTTGACCAGAACCTCATCCGTGGAGACGCCCTGGTCGGTCGCCACTCCCTCTATGAACTTGACCAGCATCTGCGACTGGGAGCTTCTCAGACTCACCTGCGAGTAGTTCTCCACCTGCACGCCCAAAAGGATGAGGGTGAGAACCAGCATGCCTATGCCCACGTCACGCCAGCGGGTCTTGATCCTGTTACGCACATAGACCGAGCTGAACACCACGGCTAGGATCAGGAAGAAGATGATGAAGGCAGCCCTCAGCCTCAGGTCGAAGGACTGGTGGCTAAGGATGTACTCAAGGCTATAGAATCGCATGCACTCACCTTCCACGCATAGACCAGACAGGGTCCCGTGAGCCAGGACGACTGATAATAGCACGACTCGGTCGTATCGCCCAAGAACCTCGCCTTAGGCGGACAGCGTTGCCGCCGGTATCACGTACACGCCATCCTTGCGCCGGTACGCAAGGCTGCCCTTCCCCACGATGACGGCAAGAAACGCCGGCTCCGCAGTGCGAGCGACCGGGTTTTTCAGCACCTTGTCCCGAAGTCGCAAAAGACTTCCTGCCCCCTCCCCAACCTTCGCGTCGCTCAACTTGATCTCTATGCCAGCCCAGCGGGAGGCATGCTCCACTATCACGTCAACCTCAAGCCCCGTATCATCCCGGTAATAGGACAGCGTGTTGCCCATGCCCGGGTAGGAGGACAAGAAGACCCTCAGATCGCGCAAGACGAGGTTCTCGAAGAGCATCCCAAGTGTCTGTGTGTCGCGAGACAAACGCTCAGGGGTGGCATTCAGGAGCGCGACCGCAAGCGAGGGGTCAACGAAGTACCGTTTGGGCTTGACCCTCACGCGCGCCTTCGCGCGCATCGGGGGTTCCCAGCCACACAGGTCTTCGGTAAGATACAGGCGATGGAAGAGCTCAAGATACGACGCGATGGTCTCGTCGCTCGTCCTGCCACTCGCACGGCCCATGTCACGAGAGAGCGTCTTGTATGTGACTGCCTGACTCTCGTTTACGGCAAGCGCCCGCATCAGACCAAACGCCAGCTCGGGCGAGCGACCCTCATCGATGACGTTCACGTCCAGAACGGCCTGTATGTACTGTCCCGCAGTCTCCATGGCGGCGTCATCCTCAAGCCCCAGGTTTGCCGGCCATCCACCACGACAGCACCACCGTGCCACGTCTCGGAGCCCCGTCTCCCTCCTGAAGGAAACGTGGGCATCTCCCCCGAAGAGGCTGCGTAGGCTGACCTCGGCTGTGGAATCTCCTGTCTCGGCAAGCGTCATGGGACGCATGGTGAGGCGTGCGATACGTCCTGCGCCAGAGTGACGCAGCCTGTCGCGCTCGTCCTTGCGCAGACACGTTGAGCCCGTGAGCAGGAGCAGCCCGCGGCGATTTCCAGAATCATCGACAAACCTGCGGGCAGCGTCCCAGACCTCAGGGACCTCCTGCCATTCGTCGACAAGGTGAGGGGTGTCACCGAGCAGGGCCAGGGAGGGATCCACCTGAGCAGCCTCGCGCTCCGACCTGACATCGAGCTTAGAGACGCTTACGCAGCGTGACAGGGCCGTCCATGTCTTGCCACACCATTTAGGACCCGTGATCTCGACGCAACCGAAGCCGCGCATGAGGACATCGAGGCGCTCCTCGATCAGTCGCGGACGGTATCCGACGGGCGTGAGCTGTTGTCTCTCCTGTTGCATCATGGGTCCTTGCTGCGAAGTGAGCAAATCACTCACTTCCATCTAAAGTTCAGTAAGTCTCTGAGCTGCTCCTATGAGATTTTGCCCTCTTGTCTGCACGCTGATTTGAGCGAGAAAGCCACTCACTTCGTGATGATGTCGCGAGCGAGTCACCCACATCGTACGGGCGGGCAATGTGGGTACACGAGGCGGCCGTGCCACCTTCGGGCGGGCGCACGACAGCACCTGCTCAGCCTGACCGCAGGTGCATGACCCTCGGGGGCACGAGGCATAACAGGGAGTCCGACCGACACACCAGACGCAGCCACGGCCAGGCGTACCTTGGCGCAGAGAGACGACGTGCGGCCGCAGCGCCTTTCGCGAGGCCCTCGCCACCACCCGTGGTCCCGCCGTCGTCACGGTGCCCGGCAGGGCCCGTGCCGACCATGAGCCACTCGAAGCCAGGCTCGTCGATCAGGACCTCAAGCAGCTGCTCCCAGACGCCCCTGTCCCTCCACCTGCAGAAGCGTCGATGCGTGTTCTTCCAGCCGCCAAAGTCGAGCGGCAGGTCGCGCCGCGGGGAGCCGGTCGGAAGGATCCAGAGGACGGCATTGACAAAGCACCTGTTGTCCTCGGTGATACCTCCCCACTCTCCGACCCTGCCGGGCAGACGAGGTTCCAGCCGTGCCCACACCCGATCGTCCAGATCGTCGCGGTGGTGGTCTGCCCCTGTCATCGAAGCCCCCTCACGTCAGCACGCATGACGTCGCCGGGCCCGTTCTTGCCGTCACGCTCGCGACCACGCCGCCCCTATCCATCAAGCAGGCTAAAGTCCACGTGGCAGTAGCCCCCGGGATTCTTCTTGAGGTAGTCCTGGTGGTAGCTCTCGGCAGCGTAGAAGTTCTGGAGCGCCATAAGCTCAACCACGATGGGCCGCTCGTACTTCTCCTGTTCCTTCGCAAACACCACCCGCAAGGTCGGGAGGTCCGCCTCGTCCGTGTAGTAGACCCCGGTGCGGTACTGAACGCCATGGTCGCCTCCTTGGCGGTTCAAGGACGTCGGATCTATCACGCGAAAGAGCTGACGCACGAGCTTAGCGAGGCTCACGCGCGCCGGGTCATACTCCACACGCACGCACTCCACATGCCCCGATCCAAGGCACACCTCCTCGTAGCTGGGATTTTTTGTGGCACCGTTCGCATAGCCGCTCGTGGTCACGGCGACGCCAGGCACGCGCGAGAAGTACTCGTCAATGCCCCAGAAACAGCCGCCTGCCAGATATATCTCCTTGGTACGTCCCATCTTTGCCCTTCTCTTTATCGCGCTCGCCGACTCGCCAGCTTTTGTGTGACGACCGCCCGTGCGCTTTCTGCCTCATATATAGAGTATGCGTACAAGCCTAGCACGCAAGGCGCCTACGCAAATCCCGCCGCCCGCTCTCGTGTAAGGAATGTGCGCAGGAGCAACGGGAGGTGGCATTTCCAGGACACCCATTGACTTAGACCATGGCATAGGGTCAACAATGTCCCTATGGCACAAAGCGTGCGCACGGATGCGTACGAGCAAGACGACCACAGACCGCATGGCGAGAGAAGACGAGCATGAGACGGCTCATGCGCGGGGACTTCATGAGGCTTGCGGCACTTGGCGGCACGGCCGTCGCGACGGGTGGGATGCTCAACGCCTGCGCGGGCTCGCGTGGCTCCTCCTCGCCAGCTGACAGCTCGGGCAGCTCTCAGACCACGGACCAAGCGACAGAAGGCGGCCCAGGTCCCACGCCCGGCTCGGACACAACCTCCGGCAAGGCCCTGGTCGCCGTGTTCAGCCAGTACGGGCACACGCTCGCCGTGGCCAACCACATCAACCAAAAGGTCACGTCCGACCTCTTCCGCATCGAGCCGGCCGAGGCGTACACCTCAGACCTGTCCTCTCGCAAGGCCAACGGGTGACACGCGCCCGTCGCAGCATACAAGACCCGCGTTGGTTGCAAGCGCGCCGACAAGGGCGACCGAGACCGTCGAGTTCAAGAAGACGACATCTGAGCTGCGTAAGGACATAGAGTCCCTCGAAGACACAGACATATATCCTCAACAACACACGGAGGCGCTTCGTCATCAAGGGGATGGGGCCACGTGAGGAGATTCCCGAGATACCCACCGATGCGGTACGCGAGATCCTGATCAATGCCTATGCGCATCGTGACTGGCTCTCCTCAGGTTGCGTGCAGATAGATATCTACAACGACAGCGTCGAGGTGTTTAACCCCGGATGGTTCATAGAGGGTCAGGATCTTGAGGCCCATCTGTCTGGAAAGAGCAGATCGTCGCTCACTCGAAACGAGCTCATAGCGAGGACCCTCTACAGATCGAAGGACATCGAGTCATACGCATCGGGCATCCCACGCGTAAGAGACCTCTGCGCGAATGCCAACATCCGTATCGAGTGCCAGCGTATGGCTGATGGCACCAACTTTGTGTTTCACCGCAACGACGCGTTCGCCGACAAACCGCCGACAAACCGCCGACAACCCGCCGAACCCTTAGAATCGCAACCCCCGCTTGGAGGGATATGCCCGAGAACGATAGGCTCGTGTACCAGTACCTACTGGAAAATGGCAGCTCACGCACCTCTGACATTGCACGCACCCTTAAGGTCTCACCCCGCACGCTGCGCGATGTCATGCGTCGCCTGAGCGAGCGGGGCGTCGTGGTTGCTCACGGTGCCAACAGGAACCGGACGTACGACCTGGCACCGAAAGCAAGAGGCGCCTGAGAACTACAATGTTGCGTAATCGCAGGTCCTCGCATCGAGGCTTGTGGCAGAGCTCAGCTCGCCACGGATGTCACCTCGCGACATCGGGAAGGCCATCCTTTCGTCGCCAACCCCGGTCACGGTCTCGCGGAAATGGGGCCGGCCCCCTCGCAGGCCCCGATGCGCTCGGGTCCGCGTGGCGGCATGCGCCACGCAGCGACGGCTACCACGTGCTCGCCAATCTTTGCAACAGGGCTGAGCACCGCCATCACGAGGCAACGACGAGCGCCCCCCACGTGGGATCGACAACCGCCCCCCAACCCTACATCCCAGACCTTGACGCGGACCAAAGTCGCTCCCATAATTCCCTCAGTGGGATTTCCCACCACAAAGCAGGCAACACCGACATCCTAGAGGAGGCTCCCATGGATACCGTGAAGGAGTACGACGCCCGTGTGGACGGCAAGCACCGCGTCACACTGCGTGGAGCCCGCTACGACTACTACAACGTGAAGGAGCTCGCCAACGGCTGCTACATCCTGGAGCCCCGCGAGCTCACTGTCCCGGAGGGCATATCGTCCGCGACCCTCGCCGACATGGACACCGCCGTCGCCAACGCGCGCGGGGGTGGTCTTTGCCCCCATCGACCTCTCCGATTTCTAGGGAGGGCCCGTGCCGTTCGACATACGCATGGGCATTCCGGAGATGGAGCGTCTCTGGAACAATCTGCAAACCAAGCACCGCACGAGCAAGGCCAGCAAGCAGGAGGACCAGCTCTACGAGAGGCGGGGCAAGCCCCGTCGAGGGGTTGATCACCATCGTTGGCCTAGAGTCCCACCCCGAGGGCGGCAAGCGGGGTGCCTATGACCGCATTAGCTTCTTTGACCCTGCGGGGCTGGCGTCGGGCGCTCCGGTAGTCTCGGTCGACCGCGAGAAGAAGGAGGCCGTGGACAGGTTCGCCAACGGCGGTCGCGAGTGGCGGACCGCAGGTGAGCCCACCGAGGTCCTCGGCCACGACCTCTCCCTGCCGGGGCTCGGGAAGGTCGTCCCCCTACGGAGCCCGCGACGTGGGCGCCGACGAGGGCTGGGTGAGCGTAGGCATGTCCCGCGACACGGCGCGCTTCGCCGTCGCCTCCCCACGGTCGTGGTGGGACCAGATGGGGAGCGAGAGGTGCGCCGGGACGGCCAGACTCCTCCCGGCCTGCGACGGCGGCGGGTCCAACGGCAGCCGCGACAGGCTCCGGGAACGCGAGCTGCAGCTCTTCTGCGACCGCAACCGCATGGAGGCGGGGCCCGCCACCTGCCTCCCGGCACCTCAAAGTGGAACAAGGTCGAGCACCGCATCTTCACCCAGATCACCCGCAACTGGCGCGGCGGGCCTCCGGGGTCGCTTGAGGTGATCGCCGGCCCTGTCGCCTCGACGACGACCTCAAGGGGCCTCAGGGTCATGCGCGAGGTCGACCCCCGCTCGTACGAGGCCGGATCAGGGTCACCAACGAGGAGACGGGCACCCTCGACATCTCCAAGGAGGACTTCCACGGCGAGTGGGACTACGTCATAAGGGAGGCTTCGTGAGTTCGTGTGAGTGGGTGGTTGCGTTACCGCTAGGGCGGCGTG
>ERZ773009.701-NODE-701-length-24429-cov-4.161319_pt1 | contig 24429 bp, 20 predicted proteins | sample MGYA00580663_ERZ773009 | MGnify/ENA primary metagenome ERZ773009 (study PRJEB29015, sample SAMEA2737969) | human oral metagenome | biome: human oral; feature: human-associated habitat; material: dental | place: China | collected 2026 ... | reverse complement strand
GGGCAGGGTAGGAGGGAAACTTGCCATGAGTTTGTAAGAAAGCCAAAGCGAGACCAGTAGTCCAGAGTTGGCTAGCCAAGAGGAGGAAACAGAAAGTTTATCTCCATCCGATCCTGCTTACCTGAAGTCCCTTGAAGATTCTGTCTACGCGAAACTGAATGAGCAATTAGCGACGGATGATGTTAAGGTAGAGTCAGTAGAGGCAATTTATTATTCTAAAGAATACCTTGAAGAAATGCTCTACAATAGTAAGTCCAATATTTACTTTGGCTATACTTTAGAGGAATTGAATCAACAATTCAAAGGTCAACGTTATGTTTTCCAATTAAGTGAATCTGGCGAAACGGAAGTCGTACCTTTTGAAGATTATGACGATTCATTTGAGCGAATCATTAAGAATATCGCGACAGGTTCTGGCGTTATTTTAGTTTGCGCGACGATTAGTATTGCAACAGGAGGAACTGTATCTGCTGTGTTTGCTGCTGCTGCTACAACTGGACTTAAGGTCGGACTGAGCTCAGCACTATCGACAGCAGTAATTTCCGGAGGCCTAACTGCCGTCAATACTGGTGATTTAAAAGCCTCCATTAAACAAACAACTTTAGATTCAAGTGAAGCTTTTAAGTGGGGCGCTATTGTAGGTAGTGTCTCTGGTGGGACCAGTAAATGGCTAGAGCAACTTGATGCGAAGAAACAACTGACTTCAGCCATCAAGGCTACAAGTGGAATCCCAACTTATCAACAGTCTGAAATAGATGCTGTTGCTTATTATAGTAAATTGGGTTACGAAAATATTAGAACTCAAGTAAGTTTTTTGAATGGCAAAGAAGTTTCATCTAAAATAGCAGGATCTACTCGACCCGATATATTGGCGTGGATTGATGGCAAATTAAGAGCTATTGAGACAAAAAATTATGATTTAGTGAAATCAGCTAATTTAAAGGCCATGATTACTGAATTGCGTCGACAATTCTCGAATCGTGCAACCCATCTTCCCGAAGGTACTGAGCAACGCCTAGCATTAGATGTCCGAGGACGCGGCTATTCAAAACGGATGATTCAAGATTACGTTAAAATTATCAGGGAGAAGCTAAGTGATGTAGTCCCAGATCTTCCTATCGACATCATTCAATAAAATAATAAGTAACCCAAGACTTAGATTATTAGCACAGCTTAGACTGTGCTTTTTTTATTTATAGGGGTTAATCCTCATTGACAAAACGAACATACGTTCGTATACTTAAGATGAGGTGAATACAATGGCAATGAATACAAATTATCATGACCGCGGCATGAAGAAGTGGCAGCCTTTTTTCTCCAGCCCTCATTTGAAAGCCAGCGTTTTGGCTAATCGAGAGGAGGTTTTGGCGACTTATCAGCCGCCGGAGGTCATGACCGAGTCCGAAATTGATGCCCAGCTCCAGCGGGCTTTCCAAGAAAGACTGAGGGTTAAGGTGACCCTTAATGTGCAGGTGGCAGAGCGCCATGCTTACTATATGGGGCAGGTCATCGGACGGGCAGACCAGTTTGTCCTCATCGACAACTCGCCGGTTGAATACGAAACCATCCGCCACGTCCAAGTCTATGAGCCGACCAAGTGGTGGGACCATGATTGAGCGTGACCCTGACCTCTTCCCTAAACAGGATATTCTCTGCATTGACTGCAAGTCTTTCTTCGCCAGTATTGAATGTGTAGAAAGGGGACTGGACCCGCTGACGGCCAAGCTTTGCGTGGTCTCCAGGCCCCATCTCAAAGGAGGCTTGGTCCTGGCCAGCAGTCCCCGTATGAAGGCAGAATACGGCATCGGAACCGGCAGTCGGGTTTATGATTTACCTAAGCGGGATTCGGATATCGTCTTGGCGCCGGCGCGTATGAATCTTTATGTTCAGCGTAACCATGATATCAATCGAATCTTCCTCCAGTATGTGGCTTGGGAGGATTTGCATGTTTATTCGATTGACGAGGCTTTCCTGGATGTGGGGCGCAGTCATGCTCTCTTTGGTTCCAATTATCAGATTGCCTGGCAGATTCAGCATGAAATTTACAAGCGCTATGGCCTACCCACCTGTGTGGGCATAGGGGATAATCTGCTACTAGCCAAGCTTTGTTTGGATAATGTGGCCAAGTACCGGCCGCCTTATCTGGCTTATTGGTCCTACGCTAGGATTCCGGAGACTGTCTGGAAGATTGAAAAGCTCAGTGATTTCTGGGGGATTGGTCGTCGCACTCAGACGGCGCTAGAGGCCATGGGTATTTATACCGTAAGGGATTTGGCTCATGCTGATTTGGGCAAACTCAAGGCCCGCTTTGGGGTCAAGGGGACAGAACTCTATTATCACGCCAATGGTTTAGATGCCAGTGTCATACGTGAGGCTTATAGTCCTCAGAGCCAGGTTTATAGTGCTTCCCAGATTTTGGAAAGGAACTATCTGGACTATAAGCAAGTCGCTTTGGTGGTCCGAGAAATGGCGGATAACCTAGCGAGTCGCTTGAGACGGGAAGGGCGGATGACATCTTGTTTAGGCTTGGGTATAGGCTATGGCAAGGACATCATCCCCAAGCGTTCGGGTGGTCAAATGACCTTTGAATTGACATCTAGTAGCAAGCAACTCATGGCTCACAGCCAGACCTTGCTCAAGCGTCACTATTTCCGCCTACCTGTTAAGAGCCTGCATCTGACCGTCAGTCACCTGCAGGTAGCCGGCCCAACCCAGCTCTCTCTCTTCCAAGACCCGGAACAGTCCGCCCAAGAAGAAAGGGCAGAACGCGTGGTGGATGCTGTTAGGGAGCGCTATGGCTATGGCAGTTTAGTCCGAGCTAGCAGTCTATTGCCGGGGGCTACGGCGATCCAAAGATCGGATTTGATTGGAGGTCACTAGTTACCAAAAAGTACCTAATTGTTTTTTCTTGGCAAGGAGGCTAAACTAGGATTATAGCAAGAATGAAATGAGGGATTAACATGACACAACATTATCAAAATATCGTGATTGGCTTTGGTAAAGGGGGTAAAACCCTAGCTAAAACCTTGGCTGGTCGTCAAGAACAAGTACTCTTAATTGAAGCTTCTCCTAAGATGTACGGGGGGACCTGTATCAACATCGGCTGTATTCCATCTAAGACCTTGATTGAAGCAGCAGGACAAGGCTTAGACTTCGAAGCAGCGGCTGCTCGTAAGGCTAAGTTAATTGCTGCCTTAAATGACAAAAACTATCATATGATTGCAGATGAAGCTAGTGCCGAAGTTTGGACTGGTTGGGCTCGCTTTACCGGCAACCGCAGCCTTGAAGTCACCTTAACTGACGGTCAAACCCGTCAAGTAACAGGGGACCGCATCTTCATTAACACAGGGGCTAAGACTGCCTTACCAGCTATTCCTGGCTTGGAAGGCAATGATTTTGTCTTAACTTCAACAGAAGCCTTGGATTTACAAAAGTTACCAAAACGCTTAGTTGTGGTAGGGGCAGGTTATATCGGCTTGGAAATGGCCGATATGTTCCGGACCTTCGGTTCTCAAGTGACCGTCTTGGATATCTTTGACCGCTTTATGCCACGTGAAGAGCCAGAAATCGCCGCTCAAATTAAGGCAGATATGGAAGCTGCTGGTTTGACCTTCTACTTAGGCATTCAAGATTTGGCCTTTGAGGGTGGGACTGTGACCTATAACTATCAAGGGCAAAGTCAACGCCTAGAAGCGGATGCCATTTTGGTGGCAGCTGGTCGCCGTCCAAATACCGCGCAATTAGGCTTAGAAAATACGGATATTGAATTGGATGCTCAAGGTGCAGTGGTAGTGAACGAGCACTTAGAAACAGCAGTTCCTGGCGTTTACGCTTTAGGTGATGTCAAAGGTGGCCCACAATTTACCTATGTATCTCTAGATGATTTCCGCATTGTCAAAGACCAACTCTGGGGCGACAAGTCTCGCAAGGTGTCTGACCGTAATCTGATTCCTTACACCGTCTTCCTCCAAACCCCATTATCACATGTGGGCTTGACAGAAGCGCAAGCGGTGGAAGCAGGCCATGAGGTCTTAGTCTTCGGCTTACCAATGGCGGCTGTGCCTAAAGCCAAAGTCATCGGCAATGACCGCGGTAGCTTCAAGATTATTGTCAACAAGGCAGATCAAAGCATTCTGGGTGCCACTCACTATGGGGTTATGTCACCAGAAGTCATTAACTTCTTGGCATTAGCTATCAAGACCAAGGTGCCTTACACTGAAATTCGTGACTTCCTCTTCACTCATCCAACCATTGCGGAAGCCTTGAACGATGTCTTAAAACAACCAAAATAAGCATAAGCAGCGAGGCCTAGGTCTCGCTGCTTTTTGTCTAGTCCGACTGCGGCAAAAGTGGTGGTTTTGACGGGCAAAGTTTGCTATAATGGGAGAGCACTGAACAGATAAAGGAGTCGATGACATGACCAAACCAGCAGTCTGGTATGAACTCATCAAAGAAGAAAAACATACTGGCGCCCGCCTGGGAATCTTACATACCCCGCATGGATCCTTCCCGACCCCCATGTATATGCCGGTCGGCACCTTGGCAACCATCAAGGGCCTGTCGCCTGAAGAACTCAAGGAGATGGGAGCAGATGTTGTCCTAGCCAACACCTACCACCTCTGGTTACGACCAGGTGAAGACTTGGTAGCGGAAGCCGGTGGCCTACATAAATTTATGAACTGGGACAAGGGGATTCTGACTGACTCAGGTGGTTTCCAAGTCTTCTCCCTCAGCGACATGCGTAAAATCACTGAGGAAGGGGTCCACTTCCGCAACCATATTAATGGAGAGAAGCTCTTCCTATCGCCTGAAAAGGCCATTCACATTGAAAACCAATTAGGTGCCGACATTATCATGAGTTTTGACGAGTGTCCACCTTTTGACCAGTCATATGACTATGTCAAACGTTCAATCGAACGGACTACCCGTTGGGCTGAACGAGGCTTGCGCGCCCACCAACGTCCACAGGATCAAGCCCTCTTTGGTATTTTACAAGGGGCAGGCTACAAGGATTTACGCCTAGCCCATGCTCAAGATATGATTGCCATGGACTTCCCAGGTTATTCGATCGGAGGCTTGTCAGTTGGGGAATCTAAGGAAGAGATGAATGAAGTCCTGGATTACTTGACGCCTGTCATGCCTAAGCACAAGCCACGATATCTAATGGGGGTTGGCTCACCTGACTCGCTGATTGATGGCGTTATCCGTGGGGTGGATATGTTTGACTGTGTCTTGGCCACACGGATTGCCCGCAATGGGACCTGTATGACTAGCCAAGGGCGTTTGGTAGTCAAGAATGCTCAATATGCCCGCGACTTCCGTCCAATCGACGAGAAGTGCGATTGCTATACCTGCAAGCACTACAGCCGGGCTTACATTCGCCACTTGATTAAGTGTGACGAGATTTTTGGCCTGCGTCTGGCTTCTATTCATAACGTCCACTTCTTGCTCAATCTCATGAAGCAAGTTCGCTACCACATTGAAAATGACTCTCTCTTAGACTTCCGCCAAGCCTTCTTCGAAGAATACGGTTATAGCAAGGCCAATGCGCGTAATTTCTAGAAACTGCTAGCAATTTATAGCAGAGTCTGATAAAGTATAGATTATAGAACACAATAAGGAGTGACAAAATGGATTTACTAGTTAGTGTATTACCCTTTGTCTTAATCATGGGGGTTATGTACTTCTTCATGATTCGCCCACAACAACGCCAAGCGCAAGAAAAGCAACAAATGTTGCAGGCCCTCAAAAAAGGGGATGCTGTTGTAACCATCGGTGGCTTACACGGGGTTGTTGAAGAAGTTGACTTGGCAAACCGTTTGGTTGTCTTAGACTGCGAAGGCATCTACTTAACCTACGAATTAAGCGCTGTTGCCACTGTTAAACAAGGCGAACGCGTACGTCCTTCAGTAGCTGACTTAGAACCAAAAGAAGAAGTAAGCAATGAAGAAGCCTAAGTCCTAGGCTCTAGCTGAGACTCTGTCTCAGCTTTTTTTTTTGGCTGTCATAAGAAAGGCAGGGGAGAAGTGACTAGAATGTTCGTCTTTTTGCTGACTTTGTCAAAAAGACAAAAAGCCTAGTAGAATAAGGATTTTGCAGGTCCTTCCTAAGCCAAAGGACAACATTCAAATGGAATTTTGATTTTTTAGAGCAAGTGACTAGAGTCAAAGGGGGCACATAGGCTATAATATAAGAGATACTAGACCCCTAAGACACCAATCAAGGGGACAAAGGATGTGACCTATGAAAGCCTTTATTCGTTATATGGTCAAGCGCCTAGCCTACATGCTCTTGACGCTCTTTATTATTGTAACTGTCACTTTCTTCTTAATGAAACTCCTGCCAGGGACGCCATTTTCCAATGAAGATCAGTTGACTGCTGCCCAAATTCAAACCCTCAACGCTAAGTATGGCTTGGACCAGCCAATTTGGGTTCAATATGGGCGTTACTTGCTCAATATTCTCAAGGGGGACCTAGGGGTGTCCTTCCAATTTAACAATACGCCTGTTTCTCAGCTTATTATTGACCGGGCGGGTCCTTCTATGCAATTGGGCTTACAGGCTATGTTGCTGGGGACAGTACTGGGGACTTTCCTAGGTGTCATTTCGGCAGTCTACCAGAATACCTGGATTGACCGTTTTACTTCGGTCTTTGCCATTGCGGGCCGTTCAGTCCCAAGCTTTGTCTTCGCCGTTGTCTTGCAATTTCTCTTTGCCGTGGTCTTAGCTTGGTTCCCGATTGCCTTCTGGCGTGATGGCTTTGCCTCAACCGTTCTGCCAACCATTGCCTTGTCCCTGTCACCGATGGCGGATGCGGCCCGCTTTGTCCGGACGGAAATGATTGAAGTCCTCAATGCGGATTATATTGAGCTGGCTCGAGCCAAAGGCTTCAGCCGCTTCTATGTGGTGGTGCGACATGCCTTACGCAATGCCATCATCCCACTCCTGTCTATTATTGGGCCTATGACGGCTGGCTTGATGACAGGTTCCCTGGTAGTGGAAAATATCTTCTCTATTCCAGGTATCGGTGAACAATTCACCAAGTCGATTATGGTTAACGACTTCCCAACTATTATGGGGGTTACCATTCTCTATTCCACCTTGTTAGTGGTCATGATTTTAATTTCTGACATAGTCAATGGGTTAATTGATCCACGACTCCGTCTGACCGGAGGTGCCTAAGATGCAACATGAATTAGCTAAGTCTTCCTATAATGAGGCTTTACTAGCTCAAGCAGGGGACCTAACCGCGCAAAAACTGCAACTGGCTAAGCGTGACTGTGGTCGCCAAGATGCCATGAGTGATGTGCCAGCCTTGAGTTTCTGGCAGGATTCCTGGCGCCGTTTACGACGCAATAAGGCGGCCATGATTTCCTTGATTATTATTCTGGCCTTTATTATCTTGGCCATTTTGGCTCCTTGGATTGCGCCTTACTCACCAACGGCTCAGAATCCATCCTATGCCAATTTGCCGCCTAAGATTCCGGGACTAGAAGGTTTATCTTGGTTTAATGGCTATGGGGCCAACCGGGCTGGCAACTTAGTTGACCGCTATGCTGCCGCCAAAGTACCGGCAGGTACCTACTATTATTTAGGAACTGACGCTCTAGGCCGTGACTTGCTGTCGCGTATCCTTTATGGGACGCGCATTTCCCTCTTGATTGCCTTTGTAGCAGCAGCCATTAACCTAGTCTTTGGTGTCATTTATGGCTTGGTTTCTGGTTGGTTTGGGGGTAAAATCGATACCCTCATGCAACGGATTTTAGAAATCCTATCAGGGATTCCTAACCTAGTCATCGTAATCCTCATGCTCTTGGTGCTCCAACCAGGGATTGTGTCCATTATTATCACCATTGCCTTGACCAGCTGGATTTCCATGTCTCGTGTGGTGCGGGCTCAAACGATTCGTATCAAGCAGCAAGAATATGTGTTGGCAGCTCGTGTGCTGGGGCAATCTACCCTTAAAATTATGTTCCGTCACATTCTGCCTAATATGCTAGGCCTGATTATTGTCCAAGTTATGTTTGCCTTGCCAGCAGCTATCTTCTTCGAAGCCTTCCTAAGCTTCATTGGAATTGGGATTCCAGCGCCAGCAGCTAGTCTGGGGACCTTAATTAATGATGGTTACAAGACCTTCCGTTTCTTGCCACACTTAATGTGGTATCCAGCGGGTGTCATTTCAATTCTAATGCTAGCCTTCAACCTTCTGGCGGACGGTCTGCGTGACGCCTTCGACCCTAAAATGAAAGAGTAGGTGACTTTATGACAGAACGTGTCTTAAGCATCGAGAATTTACAGGTTCAATTCAAAACCTATGCGGGGACTGTCCAAGCCATTCGAGGTGTGGACTTCCAGCTACACAAAGGTGAAACTTTAGCCATTGTAGGGGAATCAGGTTCTGGTAAAACGGTGACCTCCCGTGCCATTATGCGTCTATTGAGCCAGAATGCTACCATTAACGAGGGTAAGATTGATTTTATGGGTCAAGACCTCCGCAACTTAAGCGATAAGCAAATGGAAAAAATCCGCGGTTCGCAAATTGCCATGATTTTCCAGGATCCCATGACGTCGCTTAACCCAACCCTAACCATTGGACGTCAATTGGTGGAAGTTATCATCAAACATCGCAAGTTTTCGCGCACAGAAGCGGTCGCGGAAGCCTGCAACTTACTCAGTCTCTGTGGGATTAAGGACCCTGAGCAACGCCTGAAGGATTACCCAAGTCAATTCTCAGGTGGTCAACGCCAACGGATTGTCATTGCCATCGCCTTGGCAGGGGACCCAGAAATCTTGATTGCCGATGAACCAACGACCGCCTTAGACGTTACGGTTCAAGCGCAAATTATTGAGCTCTTGCAGGATATTCAGCGTCAGAAGGGCATGGCCATTATCTTCATTACCCACGATTTAGGTGTGGTAGCCAATATTGCAGACCGTGTGGCGGTGATGTATGCGGGTCGACTGGTAGAAATTGGGCCTGTGGATGAAGTTTACTATAATCCACAACATCCTTACACCTGGGGGCTTTTGTCAGCGACGCCGACCTTGACCTCGTCAGGTCCACTGTATGCTATTCCGGGAACCCCGCCTAACTTGCTCAATCCACCAAAGGGTGATGCCTTTGCCTGCCGTAATGAGTATGCCCTGGACATTGATTTTGAAGTGCAACCTCCAATGTTTGAGGTTAACCCGGGCCACTATGCCGCGACTTGGCTTTTGCATCCAGAGGCGCCTAAAGTGACGCCACCGGCTAGCATTCAAGAACGTTATGCCTATTATCAAGCTAAGAAGGAGGCTGAATCGCATGACACAAGCTCTAATTGAAGTGCGCAACCTCAAACAGTATTATCATCAGGACCATACGGTCGTTAAGGCCGTAGACGATGTTAGCTTCACCGTGCAAGCGGGGGAGACCTTTGGTTTAGTAGGGGAATCGGGTAGTGGTAAATCAACCATTGGCCGTGCCATTGTCAACCTCTATCAGCCAACTGATGGCCAGATTCTCTATCAAGGGAAGGCCCTAAGTGACTTGTCAAAAGGAGAGCGTCTGGATTATAACAAGGACGTCCAAATGATTTTCCAAGATCCTTATGCTTCCTTAAATCCTCGTATGAAGGTCCAAGATATTGTAGCTGAAGGTATGGAAGTCCATGGCTTGGTAGCCTCCAAGTCAGAGCGAGATGCCAAAGTGGCGGAGCTCCTGGCTTCAGTCGGTTTGTCACCTGAGCATGCTTTGCGTTATCCACATGAATTTTCAGGCGGCCAACGCCAACGGATTGGGATTGCACGTGCCTTGGCGGTTGAACCTAAGTTTATTGTCTGCGATGAACCTATCTCAGCCTTGGATGTCTCCATCCAAGCCCAAATCATTAACCTATTGCAAGGCTTGCAAGAAGAGCGAGGCTTGACCTATCTCTTTATCGCCCATAACTTGGCCATGGTTAAATACTTTAGTGACCGTATTGGCATGATGTATCGAGGTCGCATGGTGGAATTAGCAACTGCTGAAGCGCTCTATGAGCACCCGCTACATCCTTATACTCAGAGCCTACTGTCAGCTATTCCCTTGCCAGACCCAGATCAGGACCGTCAGCGTCAACGGATTGTCTATCAGCCAAGTCAAGCTGAACTAGAGGCGCCTCATGATTGGGTGCAAGCGCAAGAACAGCATTGGGTTATGAAAGCCAAAGCCTAATAAACTAAGCATAAACCTTCTTCCTGTATCAGGGAGGAGGTCTTTTTTGTGCTTCAATTAGATTGTGAAGAGTAACCCCAAAAGCGCGTGATTTTAATAAGTCCATGTGAAGTAAAATTCACTAACTGAAATATTAGTTGGAAAGATACCAGAAAACACATGCTGTTTCGTCGTTATAAGGCGATTTTGAAACAGATATTTAAGTGTAGTATTACAGTTCAACCCTTAATGTATCCACTTTCCGACGAAAAGTAACCGTTTTTCTTAGGTGAATGGCTCTTATATTGTATCATTCACAAAAACGGACGATGGGGGCTAAAGTGACTATTATCAAGCCTTAGCGCTTGCATTTACTGAGCAAGAGTGGTAAATTTATAAGGTACAGTCTGCCAGTAATACAGAAATTAAGTCTGTCTTGCTTGGTAGTAGTTAAAAAAAGAGAGGAAAGTGTACAAGTATGGCAAAAAAAGTTAAGATTGAAGACTTATTGCGTCCAGATAACTTTAACTTCGACATGGTCCAAGTCTTGAGCCCAGAAGGTAAAGTTGTCAACAAAGATTTATTACCAGATTTATCTGATGAAGAATTGGTTCAATTGATGGAAGATATGGTATGGTCCCGTATCTTACACGAACGTTCAACTGCTTTGAACCGTCAAGGACGTTTAGGCTTCTATGCTCCAACTTTTGGTCAAGAAGCATCACAATTAGGCTCTGTTGCAGCCCTCAAACCAGAAGACTACATCTTGCCTGGTTACCGTGATGTACCTCAGCTCATCAAACACGGTTTACCACTCCACAAGGCTTTCTTATGGTCACGTGGTCACGTAGAAGGGAACAACTACCCAGCTGACTTCAATGCTTACCCACCACAAATCATCATCGGGGCACAATACGTGCAAGCCATGGGGGTTGCTTTAGGTCTTAAGAAGAACGGTAAAGACGCAGTTGCTGTGACTTGGACTGGTGACGGTGGTTCTTCACAAGGGGACTTCTACGAAGGGATTAACTTCGCCGGCGCTTACAAAGCACCAGCAATCTTCTTCATCCAAAACAACGGTTGGGCGATTTCTACGCCACGTTCACTCCAATCTGCTGCGCCTACTTTGGCTCAAAAAGCAGTTGCTGCTGGGATCCCAGGGATTCAAGTAGACGGGATGGACATCTTAGCAGTTTATGCTGTAACCAAAGCTGCGCGTGACTACGCTGTAGCAGGCAATGGTCCAGTCCTCATCGAAACAATGTGCTACCGCTTCGGTCCACATACCTTATCAGGTGATGACCCAACCCGTTACCAACCAGACGGTGTTCAAGAAGAATGGCGTGCAAAAGATCCACTCATTCGTTTCCGTACTTACTTAGAATCTAAAGGCCTCTGGTCTCAAGAAAAAGAAGAAGCGGTGATCGAACGTACTAAGGAAGAAGTCAAGGAAGCCATCAAGTTAGCTGACCAAGCACCTAAACAAAAGATTTCTGACTTCTTGAAGAACATGTACGAAACACCAGACTTCATCACAGCAGAACAAATCAAGAAATTCGAAGCAAAGGAGAATAACTAATAATGGCTCAAAAAACGATGATTGAGGCTATCACAGAAGCGTTAGCCATTGAATTACGCAATGACGACCGTACCCTTATTTTTGGGGAAGACGTCGGCTTGAACGGGGGGGTATTCCGTGCCACTCAAGGTTTACAAGCAGAATTTGGTGAAGACCGCGTCTTCAACACTCCTTTAGCAGAATCTGGTATCGGTGGTATGGCCATCGGTTTGGCTTTGGAAGGTTTCCGTCCAATCCCTGAAATCCAATTCTTAGGCTTCGTCTTCGAAGTAATGGACTCTGTTGTTGCTCAAGCAGCACGTACTCGTTACCGTCTTGGCGGTAGCCGTAACATGCCAATCACTTTCCGTGCACCATTCGGTGGTGGGGTTCACACGCCTGAATTGCACGCGGATAACTTGGAAGGTCTCTTGGCTCAATCACCAGGTATCAAGGTTGTTATTCCTTCTGGTCCATACGATGCTAAGGGCTTGCTCTTGTCATCTATCCGTGATAACGACCCAGTTATCTTCTTAGAGCACATGAAACTCTACCGTTCTTTCCGTGAGGAAGTGCCAGAAGCTGAATACACTATTCCTTTAGGCAAAGCTAACGTAGTGAAGGAAGGGAACCACGTTTCCATCATCACTTACGGGGCAATGGTTCGTGAAGCGGTTAAAGCGGCTGAAAAACTTGAAAAAGATGGGATCTCTGTTGAAATCCTTGACCTACGTACTGTTCAACCACTTGACATCGAAGCTATCGTTGCAACCACTGAGAAAACTGGTCGCGTCGTTGTGGTTCAAGAAGCACAACGTCAAGCAGGGGTTGGCGCTCGCGTAATGGCTGAAATTACTGAACGTGCTGTTCTTTCCTTAGAAGCACCAGTTGGTTTCGTTGCAGCACCTGACACCATCTTCCCATTCGGTCAAGCCGAACATGACTGGTTGCCAAACGCAACAGACATCGAAGAAAAAGTACGCGAAGTATACAACTTCTAATATTCAGTTGAGGAAAGGAAGTAAATAACATGGCTTTTAAATTCAGATTGCCTGATATCGGTGAAGGGATTGCCGAAGGCGAAATCGTAAAATGGGACGTCAAAGAAGGCGACACCATTCAAGAAGACGATACATTAGTGGAAATCCAAAACGACAAATCGGTTGAGGAAATTCCATCTCCAGTTACTGGTAAAATCTTAAAAATCTTGGTTCCAGAAGGAACTGTTGCGCGCGTAGGGGACGTTTTAGTTGAAATCGACGCTCCTGGCCACGAAGATGATGGCGATGCAGCACCAGCTGCAGAAGCTGCGCCAGAAGCGGCTCCAGCTGCGGAAGCAGCACCTGCAGCACCAGCAGGTCCAGGTGCCCCAACAGGCGCTCCTGCAGGTGAAGGTAAACGTGTCTTAGCAATGCCATCAGTTCGTAAATTAGCTCGTGACAAGGGTGTTGACATTCGTTTAGTAACACCTTCTGGTAAGGGTGGTCGTGTTGTGGCTGCTGACGTCTTAGCCTTTAACGGTGAAGCAGCACCAGTTGTGGCTGCAGAAGTAGCAGCACCAGCTGAAGCAGCAAGCGTTGCGGCAGCACCTGCAGCACCAGCACAACCATATGTATCTGGTAAGGGTGAAGCTGAAACTCGTGAACCATTATCTCCAATGCGTAAAGCAATTTCTAAGGCAATGGTTAACTCTAAACACACTGCTCCTCACGTAACCCTCTTCGATGAAGTAGAAGTATCTGCTTTATGGGATCACCGTAAGAAGTTCAAAGACATTGCCGCTAACCGTGGTACTAAGTTAACCTTCTTGCCATACGTGGTAAAAGCTTTAGTAGCAACTGTTAAGAAGTTCCCAGTCCTCAATGCTTCTATTGACGACGCTAGCCAAGAAATTGTCTACAAGAACTACTACAACATCGGTATTGCAACTGATACTGAACGTGGCCTCTTCGTACCAAACGTCAAGGACGCTAACACCAAGTCAGTATTCGACATTGCAGATGAAATCAACGGCAAGGCAGCTTTAGCTCACGAAGGTAAGTTAACTGCTCAAGACATGAGCCAAGGGACTATCACAATCTCTAACATCGGTTCTGCACGTGGTCAATGGTTCACACCAATCATTAACTACCCAGAAGTTGCTATCTTAGGGATGGGGACAATCAACGTTCAACCAGTGGTTAACGCTGAAGGCGAAATCGCTGTTGGCCGTATGTTGAAATTGTCCTTGAGTTTCGACCACCGTATCGTCGATGGGGCTACTGCACAAAATGCTATGAACGAATTGAAACGTTTATTGGCTGACCCAGAATTATTATTGATGGAAGGTTAAGGTGAAATAGATTATGGTAGTAGGAGATTTCGCAATTGAACTCGACACAGTCGTGATTGGTTCTGGCCCTGGTGGGTATGTAGCAGCTATTCGTGCTGCTCAACTTGGCCAAAAAGTTGCCATCATTGAAAAAGACTACATCGGGGGGACCTGCTTGAACGTAGGTTGTATCCCTTCTAAGGCTTTGATCAACGCTGGCCACACCTACCACAATGCTAAACACGGTGACCACTTTGGGGTTATTGCCAAAGACATCACTGTAGACTTCAAACGTACCCAAGAATGGAAAGACAAAGAAGTTGTTGCTAAGTTAACCGGCGGGATTCGCATGTTGCTTAAGAAGAACAAGGTAGAGATTATCGAAGGGGAAGCTTTCTTCGTAGATGACCATACCTTACGTGTAGTCAAAGAAGACTCAGCTCAAACTTATAGCTTCAATAATGCTATCGTGGCAACTGGTAGCCGCCCAATCGAAATCAAAGGCTTCAAGTACAGCGACCGCGTGATTGATTCTACCGGTGCTTTGGCCCTAGACCACATCCCATCTTCTATGGTGGTAATCGGTGGGGGTTACATCGGTTCAGAATTAGCGGGTGCTTTCGCTAACTTCGGTACTAAGATTACAATCTTGGAAGGTTCTAACCAAATCATCCCAACTTTTGAAAAAGACATGGTTAAATTAGTGGAAAATGAATTCGCTAAGAAGGGTGTAGATATCATCACCAACGCTATGGCTTTGAACTCAGAAGTAAAAGACAAGTCTGTTGTAGTTACTTATGAAGTAGGGGGCAAACAACACACCGTTGAAGCAGAATACTGCTTAGTAACAGTTGGTCGCCGTCCTAACACCGATAACTGCGGCTTGGAAGTTGCTGGGGTTATCGTGGGCGAACGTGGTTTGATTAACGTTGACAAACAAGGTCGCACTAACAAACCAAACATTTTCGCTATCGGTGACGCTGTACCAGGTGCAGCCTTAGCCCACAAGGCAAGCTATGAAGCTAAGGTTGCTGCTGAAGCAATCGCTGGGCAAGCATCCGAAGTTGACTACGTGGCAATGCCAGCAGTCTGCTTCACTGACCCAGAATTGTCTTCTGTAGGTTACACTTTGGACCAAGCCAAGGAAGCTGGTTTGAATGCTAAAGCTGTTAAATTCCCATTAGCTGGGAACGGTCGTGCCTTGTCCTTGAACGCAACTGAAGGTTTCGTACGTTTGGTTGTGGATAAGGAAGACAACACCATTTTAGGGGCACAAGTTGCAGGGGTTAACGCTTCTGACATCATCGCTGAATTGACCTTGGCGGTTGAAGGCGGCTTGAATGCTGAAGACATCGCCTTGACAATCCACTCTCACCCATCTTTAGCTGAAACAGTTATGGATGCTGCTGAGTTGGCTTTAGGTCACCCAATTCACGTCTAATTAACTTCCCAATATATCATATATGATATATTGGTCAGAGCCGGGGGAATCCTCGGTTCTTTTCTTTTATAGTCTTGAAAGGGCTTATCTGCTTGGAATAACGGCTTTTTTATGCAAAAAAGTAGCGGATTCATAGCCTAAAAGCTTGTAATTGATTTGTAATAGATGTATAATGAGTGTAACGAGATTCGAGAATCCACTCAAGGGGGAAACGATGATGAGATCATTCAAAAAAATAATCGCGACCTTACTATTATTTGCGACTATTCTAGTGCCGTCCTTTGCGGCTCATGCAGAGAGCTTGAACGCTATCTTAAAATACAGTATCTACGATCTATACAGTGGACAGTTTATTCAAGAAGTTAACTTCTTGACCCATTCATCTAAAGATGCTTCCATCATTCAAACGGTGGAGTGGTTTAATGAACGGGGGATTATGATGGACCCGAAACGCTTCAATCTCAAGGTATCCAGTTACTTAACAGAATACTCAACTTCTAAAGGTAACCTATCAGCCTATACAGCAGATATCATGGTTTACACAACAGAAGCCGAAGTTCTGAAGAACTTGGGAATTAAGTCTGAGACAGAACCTGGTGTTCGCAATGTGATTGAATTGCCCCTTTATGAGCCAGAACGCCAAATGCGTGAAGCCTGGGAGAATGCGAACAATTCTGTACCAACAGCTATTACTCCAAACGCCCCAGCCGTTGAAACAAGTAGTGAGAGTAGCGCAGCACCTAGTGCTAACACCACGACTTCTAGCCAGACTAGTGCCTCTAGCACTAGTCAAGCCGGCACTAATGAAATTAACAAGCCTGTAGCGGTTGATAAAGCAAGTAGTAACGAAACAAGTGCTAAGCCAAATGAAAATAGCCGCGGTAATACGGCAAGCCAAAATCCTACCTCAAGTGTTGTATCGACAGTAAAACCTGATGAAAGCAACAAACCTGCTAACAATCAGAATACGACTGATAATAAAGTAGCAGCTGATCAACAAAAAAATAATGCTAATCAAGCTACTAACAAGCCGGCTGCCAATAATCAACAGGTAACGGTTAATAAAACAGCAAATAATAACAGCCAGTCTGAATCACGCTCAGAAGCTTCTCAAGCACCCGTTGTTCAGAAGAAAGCCTTACCTAAGACAGGGGAAGAATCCAACTTTGGTTGGTTACTAGCTCTAGTCTTGGTAATTGCTGGTGTAGCCGTTCTATTCGGTTACAAGAAAACACGAAAGCAATAGAAAGAAAGCTCCCTTTTTAGGGGGCTTTTTAACTTATTTAATTGACACTGGCTGTCTTTAAGGGTATACTAGTAGCAATTTAGGGGCGAAATCCGAATTTTTAAGGAAATCCCGTGAGGTTTCCAAGGTGCTCAGGCCAGCTTAGACTTGGCTATGTCGACGATTTTGTCTAGATGGAGAAGTGGCTATGAAACGACGTGTTTTATTCGATGCTAACCAAATCAATCGCATGCTGACCCGCATGGCTCATGAAATCAATGAGCGGACCGATATTCATCAAGTGGTCTTGGTTGGTATTAAGACGCGAGGGGCTAATCTGGCGGATCGCCTACAAGAAAAGTTAGCCGCCATCACCCAGGTTCAAGTGGGTGTAGAACACATCGATATTCAATTCTACCGAGATGATTTGGTTAAGAATCATGCTGACCCGCAAATACAACATATTTCTTTTACTCACAATTTAACTGACAAGACAGTGGTCATTGTTGATGATGTCCTCTATACAGGCCGTACTGTGCGTGCTGCTATGGATGCCATCCTTGACGTTAGCCGTCCCCGGGTCATTCGTTTGGCCATTATGGTGGACCGCGGCCACCGAGAGCTTCCCATTCGGGCAGACTTTATTGGTAAGAACATTCCCACAGCACATGAGGAGAATGTCCATGTCTGTCTGCAAGAAGTGGATGGGACTGAAGAAATTCTACTCACTTAAGATTTGACTTTTTAAGCTAGTCCAGAGAGGCTATCAAGAGGAAAACTTAAGGGTCTTGTTAGGCGATAATAAGACGCTCATAAGTCAACCACCTGATAGCTCGACTATTAGGTGGTTTTTTCTTATAGTTTGATAGCATCATAAGGAGGAGACGTATGCGAAACTTAGTAAAGATGTCAGATTTAAGCAATGAGGAGGTCTATGGTCTTATTCAAAGAGCCTTAGAGCTCAAGGCAGGAGCCAGTCCTATTCAACGCCCTGACCTCATAGCGGCCAATCTTTTCTTCGAAAACTCAACGCGAACCAAGCACAGTTTTGAGGTGGCTCAAATGAAGTTAGGCTTGCAGGTCCTGAATTTTGATGCTTCAACCTCTTCAGTTAACAAGGGTGAGACCCTCTATGATACCTGTAAGACGCTTGAAGCGATTGGCTGCAACATCTTGGTCATTCGCCATAGCCAAGAAGCTTACTATCAGGAACTAGAAGGCTTGACCATTCCGGTCATCAGCGGTGGTGACGGCAGTGGGGAACATCCTAGTCAGTGCTTGCTAGATTTGATGACCCTCTATGAAGAATTTGGCCGTATAGAAGGGCTGGAGCTAGTGATAGCAGGTGATATCAAAAACTCTCGAGTTGCCCGAAGCAACTATCACATGCTGACCCGATTGGGGGCCAAGGTTCAATTTGTGGGACCTCAAGCCTTTGCAGACCCAAGTCTGGGTCAAATGGTCGATTTCGACCAGGTAATTGGCCAGGTTGATGCCTGCATGCTTTTACGCGTCCAATTTGAACGCCATCAGGAGGCGGTAGTCTTAAGCCAAGCAGACTATCATGCTCACTATGGCCTAACGCCAGCTCGCTATCGAGCCCTCAAGTCACAGGCCATTGTTATGCATCCTGCACCAGTCAACCGGGACATGGAGATTGCCTCGGAGTTGGTGGAAGCTCCTCAATCTCGCATTTTCACCCAGATGACCAATGGCCGTTTTATGCGCCAAGCCATTCTGGAGAAAATAATTGTCGATAACGCCCTCTAACAAGATAGAAAGGAAGTCACATCATGCTATTACTCAAAAATGGTCGTCGTCTGGTCAAAGGGCATTTAGAGCCTGTCGAAATTCTGATTGATGGGGACAAGATTTTAGCCATGGACAAGGAGCTCAATGCCAGTGCGGATCAAACATTTGACCTTAAAAGTAAACTCCTAGCACCGGGTTTTATTGATGTCCATGTCCACTGGCGGGAACCAGGCTTTGAATACAAGGAAAATATCTACCATGCTTCCAGAGCGGCTGCACGCGGTGGTTTCACCACGGCCATGCCCATGCCCAACCTCAATCCGGTACCTGATTCCTATGACCACCTTAAGCCCCAGCTAGACATTATTGCACGCGATTCGGTTATTCGGGCCATTCCTTACGGTGCCATTACCAAAGGGGAGCTAGGGGAGGACTATGCTCAGTTTGACGAGTTAGCTCAACACGTTTTTGCCTTCAGTGATGACGGGCGTGGGGTCCAAAATGCTAATATGATGTATGAATCCATGTGTGTTGCAGCCCGCCTTAACAAAGCCATTGTGGCCCATTGCGAGGACAATTCCCTAATTCGGGGTGGCTGTATGCATTGTGGCCGTCGAAGTCGGCAACTCGGTCTGCCAGGTATTCCATCTGTCTGCGAATCGGTTCAGATTGCCCGCGACATTCTCCTGGCTGAAGCGGCAGGTTGTCACTATCATGTCTGCCATGTTTCGACCAAGGAATCCGTTCGCCTGGTTCGCGAGGCAAAGGCCAACGGCATTAAGGTAACCTGTGAAGTCTGCCCCCATCATTTACTGAGTGACGAGGATGACATTCCTCACAACCATGGCTTCTGGAAAATGAATCCACCCCTGCGCGCAGCGGAGGATCGCCGAGCCCTAATTGCTGGCCTATTAGATGGGACCATCGACATTATCGCTACTGACCACGCGCCTCATGCTCTGTCAGAAAAAGACCTACCAATGCAAGAGGCGGCCTTTGGTATTGTGGGGTCTGAGACAGCCTTTAGCCAGCTCTATACCCACTTGGTAAAACCAGGCATTATGTCCCTAGATTTTCTCTTGGACAAGATGTCGACTAATGTGGCTAAAGTCTTTGACCTACCTTATGGTAACTTAGCTGTCGGTCAGCCTGCTGATCTAGTCGTTATCGATTTAGACAAGGTAGCAAGTATCGAACCTGAGAATTTCTTGTCCAAAGGTCGGAATACGCCATACGCCGGTCAAGAAGTCTATGGCTGGCCTATCCTGACCATTAGTCAAGGCCGTATCGCCTATCAAGATTCCGCATTTTTTGCCTAAGAGCTTAGTAAGACAAGGAGCGAGCATATGTATAGATATGATAAACAGCTGATTCTAGAAGATGGAACCATCTACAAGGGCTATGGCTTTGGTGCTGACCGGGCTATGTTAGGGGAAGTCGTCTTCAATACCGCCATGACCGGCTACCAAGAAACACTGTCAGACCCTTCCTACAATGGACAAATTGTCACCTTTACCTATCCCTTAATTGGTAATTATGGCATTAATCGTGATGACTTTGAGACCATTAATCCCTCTATTAAGGGACTGGTAGTCCGCGAAGTCTGCCAAAAGCCTTCTAACTTCCGTAGCCAAATGTCCTTAGACCAAGCACTCAAAGAACTAGATATCCCAGGAATTTGGGGCATCGATACTCGCAGTCTGACTCGAAAGATTCGCCAATATGGGACTATTAAGGGAATTATTACTGACTTATCTCAAGATCCAGCACAAGTGCTAGACAAGCTAAGAGAGACTGAACTGGCTAGGGACCAAATTGCCCAAGTGTCGACTTCTAAAGCCTTTCTGTCGTCAGGAACGGGCTATCGAGTGGTTCTGGTTGATTTAGGCATGAAGTCAGGTATTCTGCGTGAGCTTAATGAGCGTAACTGCGACATTGTAGTGGTACCACATAATATTAGCGCTCAGGAGGTATTACGCCTTCAACCTGATGGCGTCATGCTCTCTAATGGACCTGGCGACCCTGAGGATGTGCCAGAGACCATTGCCATGATTGGCCAAATCATGGACAAGCTACCAATTTTTGGTATTTGCATGGGTCATCAACTGATTAGTTTGGCAGCGGGCGCCAAGACCTACAAGCTCAAATTTGGCCATCGTGGTGCCAACCATCCAGTCAAAAATCTATTGACAGGCAAGGTAGACTTGACTTCGCAAAACCATGGTTACAGTGTAGATATTGACTCATTGGCAGATACAGACCTAGAGTTAACTCATTTGTCAGTCAATGACCGCACCTGTGAAGGCGTTCGCCATAAGTTCTACCCAGTTTTTTCAGTTCAATATCATCCCGAAGCATCGCCAGGACCTCATGATCCTAATTATCTCTTTGATCAGTTCATTGAGAATATGAAAGCCTTCCAAGCTCAGTCTCGTCACCACAAGTAAAGGAGTCCTATCATGCCAAAACGTCAAGATATTCAAACAATTCTGGTTATTGGGTCGGGTCCCATTACAATTGGGCAGGCAGCAGAATTCGATTATGCCGGGACTCAGGCTTGCCTTTCTTTGAAGGAAGAGGGCTACCAAGTTATCCTTGTTAACTCCAATCCGGCCACCATTATGACCGACCGTCAGATTGCCGATAAGGTTTATATGGAGCCACTTACGCTAGAATTTGTCAGCAAAATCATCCGTAAGGAACGACCAGACGCCTTGTTACCAACCCTCGGTGGCCAAGTTGGGCTTAACCTAGCCGTTCAATTGCATCGCCAGGGAGTCTTGGATCAATACGGTGTCGAATTACTAGGAACCAAACTAGCCTCCATCGAGCAAGCGGAAGACCGCCAGCTCTTCCGTCAGCTTATGCAGGAATTGGGAGAGCCGGTGCCTGAATCAGAAATTGTCACCAACTTAGATCAAGCTCGAGATTTTGTGGCACAAATTGGCTATCCAGTTATTGTTCGTCCAGCCTTTACCATGGGGGGAACTGGTGGCGGTATTTGCTATAACGATCAGGATCTAGATGAAATCGTTTCTTCAGGTCTCCATTATTCGCCCGTAACCCAATGTTTGCTAGAAAAATCCATTGCAGGTTATAAGGAAATCGAGTATGAAGTCATGCGTGATGCCAATGATACTGCCATTGTCGTCTGCAACATGGAAAACATTGACCCTGTAGGGATTCATACTGGGGATTCAGTCGTGGTGGCCCCATCGCAAACTCTGACTGACCGCGAGTATCACATGTTGCGCGATGTATCCCTTAAGATTATTCGGGCCCTCAAGATAGAAGGAGGCTGTAATGTCCAATTAGCCTTGGACCCAGATTCCTTTAACTACTATATCATTGAAGTGAACCCGCGCGTGTCCCGCTCTTCGGCCTTAGCCTCTAAGGCGACCGGTTACCCGATTGCTAAGATAGCGGCCAAAATTGCCGTTGGCTTAAGACTTGATGAAATCCTCAACCCTGTCACCCAGAATTCTTATGCCTGCTTCGAACCCAGCCTAGACTATGTGGTCAGCAAGATCCCACGTTTTCCTTTTGATAAATTCGAACGCGCCGACCGTAAGTTAGGCACTCAAATGAAGGCAACGGGTGAGGTTATGGCTATGGGGCGGACCTATGAGGAGTCTTTACTGAAGGCTATCCGCTCGCTAGAATACGGCGTCCACCACTTGGGCCTACCTAATGGTGATAGTTTTAGTTTGGAAGAAATCATGGAAAAGGTTCAAGCAGGTAGTGATGAACGCCTCTTCTTCATTGGCGAAGCCCTGAGACGAGGCGTCAACGTAGATCAGATTCATGACATGACTAAAATCGATCCTTTCTTCCTAGATAAGATGCAGCATATTATTGATTTGGAACATGAACTCAAGGCCAATCCGCATGACCTCAATCTCTTGGCTTATGCCAAACGTTACGGTTTCTCTGACAAAATCATTGCCCACCGATGGCAAACCACTGAGGCAGAAGTTTATCAGCTACGTCAAGAAGCGGGCATCACACCAGTCTTCAAGATGGTGGATACCTGTGCGGCAGAATTCGAGTCTTCAACTCCTTACTTCTATTCTAGCTATGAAGCAGAGAATGAATCCATCGTGACGGACAAACCTAAAATCGTAGTGCTGGGTTCTGGTCCGATTCGTATCGGACAAGGGGTGGAATTTGACTACGCAACTGTCCATGCCGTTCTGGCCATTAAGGCGGCAGGTTACGAAGCCATTATCATTAACAACAACCCAGAGACCGTCTCAACCGACTTCACCATTTCTGATAAACTCTACTTCGAGCCGCTAACCGAAGAAGATGTCATGGCTATCTTGAACCACGAGCAGCCCCTGGGTGTGGTCGTGCAATTTGGGGGTCAGACCGCCATTAACTTAGCCGATAAACTTCAATCTCACGGAATCAAAATCCTAGGGACCAGTCTGGAAGAAATTGACAAGGCTGAAAACCGCGATAAGTTTGAGCAACTCTTGCATGAACTAGGTATTCCACAACCTTTAGGTAAGACAGCTTCAGATACAGAAACTGCCGTTGCTAATGCGGCGTCCATTGGCTATCCAGTTTTGGTGAGACCTTCCTATGTCTTGGGCGGTCGCGCCATGGAAATCGTCTATGAAGAAGCTGATTTACGACGCTATATGGAAACTGCCGTGCGGGTGTCACCAGAACATCCTGTTCTAACAGATCGTTACCTGATTGGTCAAGAAATCGAAGTCGATGCCATTTGTGATGGCCAAACCGTAGTCATTCCGGGCATTATGGAACATATTGAGCGGGCAGGAGTCCATTCAGGTGACTCCATCGCCGTTTACCCACCTCAGACCTTAAGTCAGGCTCAGAAGGAGCAACTAGTCGACTACACTATTCGTCTGGCTAAGGGCCTCAAGATCGTGGGCCTACTTAATATCCAGTATGTGCTTAGCAAGGGTGAACTTTATGTCTTGGAAGTGAACCCACGTAGTTCTCGGACCGTCCCATTCCTCAGTAAGATTACAGGCGTCCCAATGGCACAATTAGCCATGCAAGCTATTTTAGGCCAATCCCTAGGTGATCTAGGCTACCAGACTGGCTTGCTGCCTGAACCGTCTGCTGTTTACACCAAAGTACCGGTCTTTAGTTTCCAAAAACTCAAGGATGTAGACACTGCCTTAGGGCCTGAAATGAAGTCAACTGGAGAAGTCATGGGTAGCGACTTAACCCTGGAAAAATCCCTCTACAAAGGGCTAGTAGCCGCCGGCATTCAAGTCAAGGATCAAGGGACCATCCTCTTCACAGTGGCTAACGAGGACAAGGCCGAAGCCTTAGAGTTGGCACGTCGCTTTAGTGACTTGGGCTTTAATCTCTTGGCCACCCCAGGCACCGCTGATTACCTAAGTCAGGCAGGCCTTAAAGTAGCTTCTGTTGGCAAAATCGGTAGTCAGGATCACAATGTCCTAGATGCCATCTATCAAGGACAAGTAGACCTAGTCATTAACACCACTTCTAAGGATAAAGATGTCACCAAGGATGGCTTCAAGATTCGCCGGGTAGCCAGTGAGCAAGAAATTGTCTGCTTCACCTCTTTAGACACGAGTATGGCCCTCTTGAAGGTGCTAGAATCCACATCTTTCCATATCACGCCTTTGGCCTAGTCGGACTTGATCCTTAAGGAGGAACTATGAATCAAAGATATTCTGGCGATGTCATGATCGCACTAGACTTCAAAAATTTAGAAGAAACCCTGGCATTTTTAGCGCCCTTTAGTGGCCACGACCAGCTCTATGTTAAGGTTGGGATGGAACTCTATCTACAAAATGGGCCACAAGTCTTATCTGCTCTCAAGGAAAGAGGGCATCGCATCTTCCTGGACCTTAAGCTACATGACATTCCCAATACAGTTTATGGAGCAAGCAAAGGTTTGGCCCAGTTCAAAGTGGACATGCTTAATTTTCATGCTGCGGGGGGCAAGGAAATGCTGGAG
>ERZ773009.699-NODE-699-length-24484-cov-10.158173_pt1 | contig 24484 bp, 15 predicted proteins | sample MGYA00580663_ERZ773009 | MGnify/ENA primary metagenome ERZ773009 (study PRJEB29015, sample SAMEA2737969) | human oral metagenome | biome: human oral; feature: human-associated habitat; material: dental | place: China | collected 2026 ... | reverse complement strand
CGGAGGGCGGAAGGGCCGGCCGGGCCCGGGCGCCGGGGAGCGAGCGGACCGAGCCGCCGGAACCGCCCGGACGCGCCCGCCGGTGAGGGTCTTCGGCGTACGCCATCACGGGCCCGGGTCGAGCCGCGCCCTGGCCGCCGCCCTGGAGGAGTATCGGCCCGACTGCGTCCTCGTCGAGGGCCCGGCGGACGCCGACGGCCTCATCGGCTGGACGGGCTCGGCGGAGATGGTCCCGCCCGTGGCGCTGATGGCCTGGCAGGTCGACGAGCCGTCTCGGTCGGTCTCCTGGCCCTTCGCCGTCTTCTCCCCGGAATGGCAGGCTCTGCGCTGGGCCGCCGACCACGGGGCGCAGGCCCGCTTCATGGACATGCCCTCCGGCGTCGTCCTCGCCCACGGAGCCCGGGAGGCGGAACGGGGCGGCGCGGAACCCGCCGTCGAGCCCGAGGCGGGCGCGAAGCCGGGAGGGAACCGGCCGAACGCAGCCGAAACGGGTTCGGCCGAGCCGGAAGGCGGCAAGACGGGCGCGGCCGAGCCGGAAGGGGCCGGAAGCGCGGGAGAGGCCGAGGCCGGCTCCACGCAGGCCCGGCGCATCGACCCGATCGCCGAACTCGCCCGCGTCGCCGGATACGACGATCCCGAGGCCTGGTGGGAGGACGCCGTCGAACTGCGCCTGGACGGCGACCCGTTCGACGCCCTGAACGAAGGCATCGGGCTACTGCGCGAAGCCGAACCGGAGATCGAGGCCCATACCCTGCGCCGCGAGGCCTACATGCGCCGCGTCCTGCGATCGGCCGTGAGGGAGGGCCACGAGCGCATCGCGGTGGTCTGCGGGGCCTGGCACGCACCGGCGCTGAGCGGCAAGCCGCCCGCGATCAGCGCCGACTCGGCCCTGCTGACCAATCTGCCCAAGGCCAAGACCAGCCTGACGTGGGTGCCCTGGACCCACCAGCGCCTGTCCCAGGCGACCGGCTACGGGGCTGGGGTGGCCTCCCCGGGCTGGTACCACCACCTGTTCACCGCCCCGGACCGCCCCGCCATCCGCTGGCTGACCCGCGTGGCTCAGAGCCTGCGCGACCACGACCTGCCGGTGTCCTCGGCCCATATCATCGAGGCCGCACGGTTGGCCGAGGCTCTGGCCGTCATGCGCGGACGCCCGATGCCCGGCCTTGACGAGCTCAACGAAGCCACCCTGTCCGTCCTATGCGAGGGCAGCGATCTGCGGGCCGACCTGGTCACACGCGAAGTCGTGGTGGGCCGGGCGCTGGGCGAGGTCCCCGAGGGCGTGCCCATGGTGCCCCTGGACGCCGACCTGCGCCGGACCGCCAGAAGACTGCGCCTCGCCTTCAGCGCGGCGCCCAAAGACGTCACCGTGGACCTGCGCACGCCCACGGGCCTGGCCAAGGCGCAGCTGCTGGAGCGCCTGACCATCCTCGGCGTGCCCTGGGGCGTCAAGCGCCGCGCCCGCTCCACCGGCACCTTCAAAGAAGTCTGGACCCTGGAATGGCGGCCCGAGTACTCGGTGAGCGTCGTCGAGGCCGCCGGACACGGCAACACCGTGGTCGACGCCGCGGGCGCCGCTCTGCTGACCCGAACGGACACGCTGGCCGACGTCACGCGGGCCGTGGAGTCCGCCCTGATGGCCGGCCTGGAAGGCGTCCTGCCCGAACTCCTGCGCATTCTCGACGATCGGGCCGCGCGGGAGTCCGACGTCCTGCATCTGCTGGCCTCCATTCCCGCCCTGGCCCGCGCCCACCGTTACGGCGACGTGCGGCGCACCGACGCCGACAGCCTGGCCGGAGTGGCTCGGGCCGTCCTGGCCCGAGCGTGCGCGGGGCTCCCCGCGGCGGCCGCCGGCGTGGCCGAGGACGTCGCCGTCGAGCTCAAGGACGCCGTCGACGAGGTCCAGAGCGTCGTCTCGCTGCTGGACGAGGACGCCGTGCGGCTGTGGCGGAACGCCCTCCGCGCGGCACTCGCCAGGCGCGGCCTGCCCGGCCTCCTGGCGGGGCGGATCACGCGCCTGCTCCTGGACGGCGGGATCCTCACGGCCGAGCAGGCGAGCCGGCGGCTGAGCCGCGAACTGTCCTCGGCGACCGATCCCGGCGAGCAGGCCGGGTGGATCGAGGGCTTCCTGGCGGGCAACGCCCTGCTGCTCATCCACGACCCGCGTCTGTTGGGCGTCATCGACCGCTGGGCGGGCGGCATCCCGTCTCGGGCCTTCGTCGACGCGCTCCCCGCCCTGCGCCGCGCCTTCGGCTCGTGGTCGCGGGCGGAACGCCGGGAACTCGCCGCCCGAGTCGCCGATCTTCCGGAGGACCCCGAGCGGCCGGGCGACGGGACCGCCGGGCAGAGCGGGCGGAGCGAAGCGGAAGGGGGACCCGAGGGGAGAACGGAAGCGGACGGGCCCGAGGCAGCGGCACCTGAAGACGAGGACTTCGACTTCGCCGGGCCCGTCCTCGAGACCGTCAGCGCGATCCTGGGAGGAGGACGATGAACCCGGCGCACACGACGGACGCCGCGGGCGAACTCCCCCGCGGCGGGGAGCTCGGCGCGGGAGCGGACGGAACGGCAGGCGAAGCCGCGGACACGGCCGCCGGAGCCGGAAAGCCGGCCGCCGGGACGCCGGACGGCGGAGCCGAGAGGATCGGCCGCGATCAGCGCTGGCGGCTCATGCTCGGGGCCGACGCCCCTCGGCGGCGCGTCCCGCTGTCCGGGCGCCTGGAGGCCATGGACCGGGCGCTGGCTGCCCTCTACGACGACGGGACCGGCCGGAGCCGCCGCGGCGGCCTGGGCGGCTCCTCCCCCGACGTGGCCAGGTGGCTGGGCGACATCCGCGCCTACTTCCCCAACCGGGTGGTCAAAGTCATGCAGACCGACGCCATCGAACGCCTCGGGCTGCGCTCCCTGCTGATGGAGCCCGAGATCCTGGAGAGCGTCGAGCCCGACATCCACCTCGTGGCTACCCTGGCGTCCCTGTCCAAGGTCATTCCGGAGAGCTCCAAGGAGTCGGCCCGCAAGGTGGTGGCGCGGACGGCCAAGGACGTGGAGGAGCGCCTGACCGGTCGGCTCGACCAGGCCGTGCGCGGGGCTCTGAACAGGGCTTCGCGCACCGACCGCCCCAGGCCGGCCGACATCGACTGGAACCGGACCATCGCCGCCAACCTCAAGAACTACCTGCCCGAACACCGCACCGTGGTGCCCGAGCGGCTCGTCGGCTACGGGCGGCGCCGGCTCGGCGTCCAGCGCGAGCTGGTCATCTGCCTCGACCAGTCGGGCTCCATGGCCACTTCGGTGGTCTACGCCTCCATCCTGGCCTGCGTGCTGGCCACCATCGGCTCTCTGAGCACCACCCTGGTGGCCTACAGCACGGACGTCGCCGATCTGACCGAGAGGCTGGCCGACCCCGTCGACGTCGTCTTCGGCGCCCAGCTGGGCGGAGGCACCGACACCTCGCCGGCCATCGACTACTGCGCCCAACGCATCGGCCGGTCGAGCTCCTCCATCCTCATCCTCGTCAGCGACCTCTACGACGCCAAGCCGGAGGCGATGCTCTCGCGCATCGCCCGGATGGTCGCCAGCGGAGTGCAGGTGATCGCCCTGCTGGCCCTCAGCGACGACGGCGTGCCGTCCTACAACCGCAAGGCCGCCGCGGACCTGGCGGCGATGGGAGTGCCGGCCTTCGGCTGCACGCCCGACGCCTTCCCCGACCTGCTGGCCGCCGCCATCGAGAGGCAGGACCTGAGCCGCTGGGCCGAAGAAAGGGCCGCAGCCGAGGCCTGAAGGCCCACGGCGGCACGACTCGCCGGCTCATAGGCAGAGCCGGAACCGGCGGGAGTCCGGAGCCAGAATGCGGTCCGTCCTTCGGTCAGGCGGGGCCGTCCTCTCCCCTGGGAGACCTTCATCCTTCACAAAAGCATCCTTTCGTCCTAGCATCATTGCATAGGCTGCCACAACGACGATGCGAACGAGGAGATCACGTGAACGCGTCCCCCGGACCTTCTTGGAACGGCTCGCCGTCCTACCGCGAGGTCATGGCCCGTCTGAACCTGCTCGTCGACAAGGTGGATTGGATCGCCGCGCGGGTGTCCACGATTGAGCAGACGTCCTCTTCGCTCATGGGGCGCCTGCCCGGCAGCGAGGAGACCGCGGATCGGCCGTCGCGCGCATCGCACTCGCAGCAGACGCCGCCGACTGCGCGTCCGACGCCTTCGGCTGCCGGCTCACGGGCGTGCGCGTCGCCTCCGGCGGCTACGCGCACGCCGACGGAACAAAGCGAAGGGAACGATGCGGCCGGGGCGGGACGCTCGGCCGGACGGGCGTCCGCGGGAGGGCCAGTGACCGACGAGGAGGGGCGCCGGGAACGCGCCGAGGCGGAGGGTCTCGCCATCGCGGAGGAGGTGGCCGAGGCGGTCTTCGAGGAGGCCCCTGCGAGGGTCGCCGACTCCCCACCTTCCGCGGCCCCGCCCGCTTCAGGCGGAGCCCGCCCGCCGCAGGCCGGAGCCGGCAACAGGAGCGAGCCGCGAGCCGGCGGCGCCTCGGAGCCCGCCGTGCCCGCCACGGCGCCGACTCCCGAGGACGACGCTCCGCTCACGGAGCAGTCTGCGCAGGTTTCCTCCACCGGGAGGGCGGGCAGCCCCCCGCAGACCGAACAGGGGCGCGCACAGGCCGGAGCGCGAGGATTCGCACAAGCCGGAGCGCAGGGGCGCGCACTGCCTCCGCAGTTCGGCGGGCAGCGGGCCGGCGGGCCGTTGTCGTTCTGGCGCAGGATCAGCACCGAAGGCCAGGCCGGCCGGTACCTGCTGTCCTTCGCGGCCGCGCTCCTCATACTCATGGCGGGCGCGAGCCTCATCGCGCTGCTGTGGAACTCGATCCCCGACTACGTGAAAGTGCTCGTCGTGGCGCTGACCGGCATGGCCCTCACCGGGACCGGGGCGTGGACGGCGCGGCGGCCGCGCTCCAATCGGGTGGCGGCGGCCACGGTCATGGGCACGGGAGGCGGCCTGGTGTACGTGGCGATCGTCGGCTCGGTCCTGCTCAAGGAAGTCGACGCCGAGATCGCCTTCTTCCTCCTGACAGCCTGGTCCGTGCTCCTGGTGATACTCGCGGTCAGGACCCGGATCCTGTTCACGATGCTCATCGTCGGCGTGGGCGGCGTGGTCACCGTCGTCCTGGCCGGCGCCTACGCCGACGACCATCCCGACCAGGCCCTCGCCGCGATCTGGGCGATATGCCTGCACTCGATCTGCCTGGGGGCGGTCTGCGCGATCGTGGCCCAGGCGAGCGCGCCCGCCAAGCTGAGGGCCGCCTACACGGGGCCGTCCTTCGTCGTCACCATCGTGGCGGGGGCCGCCGCGCCCCTCGACGCGGCCTCGCGGATCTCCTTCGCCTCGGCCGCCTCCGCCCTCGCCCTGACCCTCCTCCTTTCCTTCCTCCAGTACGGGCTTCTGGCCCACTGGGAGGCTGAACGGGCCCCCGAGAACGCGCACTTCATCGGGGGCGGCTGGTTCGCCGTCGACCTGGCGGCCATGTTCGTCCTCCTCCGGCTGTACACGGCGCCGAAGGGGCCGGACGGGACGTGGGATCCCATGTGGAAGTTCGCCCTCGTCGCGGCCGTCATGGCCGTCACGGCCCTCCTCGCGGCGGCGACCCCGATGGAATGGCACGTCGCGGTGTACGCGGGCATCAGCTCGAGCGTCGCCACGACGCTGTTCGCCATGGCCTGCCGGTCCGAGTGGTCGGACCGGCCCGAGATGCTGGTGGTCGTCATCGCCGCCGTCGGGCTGAGCGCCGCCCCGTCCATCAGGCATCGAGACGGCACGCCCACGCTGACCGTCCCCTGCGCGCTGATCGTCATGGGCGCCCGCTCGCACAGCGACGCCGACAGGGCGGTCCTGGCCCTGTCCGGCGTCCTCGTCGCGGCCGCGGTCATGGCGGCCGCGAGCCTGCGGGCCAGGGACAGGCGCGTGCCGGTGGCCTCGACCTGGCTCCTGGCGGCGATCCTCGTGGTCTTCGCCCCTCTGAACGCGGCCGACCTCCTCGAGGCGTCGGGCGTGCGCCCCGAGTGGACCGTCACGGCCCTGCTGGTCATGGTCAACCTCATCGCCACCCTGCTCGTCTTCGCCGGGCTGGCGACCAACAGGCTGACGCCGGCGGAGCTGCTGGCCGGCCGCGGGCTGGGCAAAAGGCCCGGAGCCACCCTCGAGCGGTTCCGCGTCGACACGCTCCGGGGCGAGGACGGCTTCGCCAGGAGAATCGCGATCCCTCCGGAGACCGGCGGCGTCAGCGGCTTGGCCCTGGCCATCCAGGGGTTCTCGCTGATCCCCATGAGCCAGGTCGACGAGGCGCTCCCGAGGCTCTGCTTCACGGTGTCCTTCATCATCCTGGGAGGGGCGATCATGTGGCTCGTGTGGCCGATCGTCCGCAGCACCTTCGGCAGCGTCGCCGTCGGCGCGACGACGACCGTCATGCTCCTGGGGGGAACGTGCCTGCTCTCGCAGAGCGATCCGGCCTCCGTGCCGGGGACCATCGCGTTCCTCTTCGCGGGCGCCATCTGCATCTGCGTCGGCTTCACGGCCCGGTCGAAGGTGCTGCGCCTGTACGGCCTGGTCGTCATCATGGCCATGGTCGTGAAATTCGCGGCCGTGGACATGGCGGGGCAGAACTCGGTGGTGAGGGTCGTCTCTCTGGCCGTCGCCGGAGTGGTGTGCTTCGCCCTGTCCCTGGTGTACGCGCGGTTCAGCTCGACTCTCGAGAAGTCCTCCCGGAAGGGCGGGGCCTCGCCAGAGGCCGCAGGGGCGGAGACGCCGAAAGCGAAAGCATAGAGGCGGAAAGGGCGGCGTCGGGCGGCATCTCTTCGCGACGAAAGGCCGCCGCCGGGCTCGGGGAGAGCCGGCGAGCGGCAGCCGGCGTCGGGCTGGGCGCGCACGTCCGCCGCGAAGCGGCGCTAGGAGGCCTGCGAAGCGAGGAAGTCGCGCACCTCGGCCGCGTCGACCGGGCGCGCGTAGGCTCCGCCGTCGAAGGTGACCAGGCCGCCGATCCCCTTCTGGAAGACGAAGCGGATGGCGCCGGCCCTGCCCTTCTTGTCGTGGAGCATGGCGTCCATGACGGCTTGGACGCTCACGCCGGCAGGCAGGCGGTACGGCAGGCCGATCGAGCGCAGCAGGGCCTCGACGCGCGCGACGTCGGCCGCGCCGACGTACCCGTGCCGCTCGCCGAGCCTGGCCTGGAGCGCGAGGCCGACCGCCACGCATTCGCCGTGGTTCATCTCGTAGCCCATGGCGGTCTCCAGGGCGCGCCCGATCGTGTGCCCGAGGTTCAGGCCCATGCGGCGGTTGCCCTCGTGGACGTCGGAGACGACGAAGTCCCGTTTGATCTCGCAGTTGCGCCTGGCGGTGAGCTCGGCGAGGGCGTCGTCGCGCACGAACTGGGCGGGGGTCATGCCCTGCCGTACGAAGGCGTCCTCCAAGGCGCCGAAGAAGGCGGCGTCGGCCAGGCAGGCGTGTTTGACGGTCTCCCCCAGCCCCTCGCGGATGTGCCGGTCGGAGAGGGTCAGCCAGCGGTCGAGGTCGACGAACACAGCGCTCGGCTGATGGAAGGCCCCGATGAGGTTCGTCGCCGCGGGCGTGTCGACGGCGGTCTTCCCGCCGACGGCGGCGTCGGCCGCGGCGAGCAGCGTGGTCGGCGCGGAGACGTAGGGCACCCCGCGGGTGAAGGTCGCGGCGAGGAAGCCCGCGAGATCCGTGACCACTCCCCCGCCCAGGGCGACGACGACGCTGTCGCGCCCGAAGCCGCGCGCGATCATCGCGTCCTCCAGGCGCTCCTTGACGGCTCGGGTCTTGCTGGCCTCGCCGGCGGGGAAGGCGAAGACGTCGAACGCCCGGTCTCCGAGGGCCGCCGCGAGCGCGGGGACGGCGAGGGATTCGACGGTCGAGTCGGTGACGACGGCTACCCTCCGGTCGCGGTGCCGCTCCAGGAACCGGGCGATGCGCTCGTCGAGGCGGCGGCCGACGACGACCGGGTACGACTCGTCCACGGTGCGAACGAGGTCCACCCGGAAGGTGGTGACGTCCATCGGAGTCCTTTCATAATGGGCCGCGGGGCAAGCCGCCGGCGCGGGCGGCGCGATGCGGCCATGGGCGGGAGAGAGGCTCACAGGGAGAAGTCGCTCCGGCTATGGGGCCGTCTGCTGTCGCTGCGGGCAGGCTCACAGGGAGAATTCCCCCAGGGGGACGACGTTGTGGGCGCGAGCCCAGGCGGAGGGGACGGCCGCCTTCCCGAAGGGGAAGCAGGTGACCGGGATGAGCTTGAGGTTCGCGACGGCCAGGGGTATCCCGATGATCGTGACGGCCTGGAAGAAGGCGGTGATCACGTGTTCGAGGGAGATCCAGAACCCGGCGACGAAGAACCACACCACGTTCATCAGCGCCGAGCCGACTCCGGCGTCCGGGTTGCGGACGACCACCCGGCCGAAGGGCCACAGGACGTAGCCCGCTATCCTCCAGCATGCGAAGCCAGCCGGGGCGGTGACGACCAGGAGCAGGGCGAGGAACCCGAAGAACGCGTACCCGAGGAACAGCCAGAAGCCGCCGAAGACGAGCCATATGAGGTTGAGGATGAGGCTCAACGTTCCTCCCGTGTCTCTCCCGGCCAGCCGATCGGCCCTCCGCCGGGCGGCCGCCTAAACGCCTACACGTCCAGCATAGATCACGCGGTGGGCGCATGCGCGACCGATTCGGGCCTCAGCGTCCGCCTGGCAACCGTCCGCCACCCGGTCCGGGGGCGGTTGATAGGCTTGCCCCCATGGCTTCCAGCATCGATACCATCCCCGGCCCGCCCCACGACGGCCAGGCCGCGGACGCCGCCGATCCGGCCCGCGGCCTGACGGCCGCCGAGGTCGCCGAGCGGGTGGCCGCCGGCGAGGTGAACGCCCTCCCTCCGCGGTCGGGGCGGACCACCGGGCAGATCGTCCACGACAACGTCTTCACGCGGATCAACGCGATGCTCGGCGTCCTGCTGGTGTTCGTCCTGGCGACCGGATCGTGGATCAACGCGGCCTTCGGCCTGCTGATCATCGCGAACTCGGCGATCGGGATCGTCCAGGAGCTTCGGGCCAAGCGCACGCTCGACTCGCTGGCCGTCGTCGGCGAAGCCCACCCGCGGGTTCGGCGCGACGGGGCGGAGGCGCAGATCGAACGCGACGACGTCGTCTTAGACGACATCGTGCTGATCGGCCCCGGAGAGCAGATCGTGGTCGACGGCGTGGTGACCGAATCGGCCTACCTGGAAGTCGACGAGTCCCTCCTGACCGGCGAATCCGACCCGATCCCGAAGAAGCCCGGGGACGAGATCATGTCCGGCAGCTTCGTCGCGTCGGGCACGGGCGGCTACCGGGCCACGAAGGTCGGCGAGGACGCCTACGCCGCCCAGCTGACGGCCGAGGCCGCGAAGTTCTCACTCGTGCACTCCGAGCTGCAGGCCGGCATCGACTGGATCCTCAAGGCCATCACGTGGGTGCTCGTCCCCGTCGGCGTCCTGACGATCATCGGGCAGATCCGGGTGGGGGCGGACGGGTGGCGCGAGATCATCCTCTCCGTCTCGGGCGCGCTCGTGCCCATGATCCCCGAGGGGCTGGTGCTCATCACCTCGACCGCCTTCGCGCTGGGCGTCATCCGGCTGGGCCGGCGCAAGTGCCTCGTCAACGAGCTGCCGGCCATCGAGGGCCTGGCGCGGGTGGACGTCGTGTGCGCGGACAAGACGGGCACCCTCACGGAGAACGCCATGGCCTTCGGGAGCCTGGAGGCCCTCGGCGGGCACGGCGAGGAGGAGGCCCGCGAGGCCCTGCGTCAGCTCGGCGCCGCCGACGACGCCCCGAACTCCTCCATGGCCGCGATCGTCGACGGGGTCGGCCGCGCCGAGCGGCCGTGGACGGTGACAGCGCGCCAGCCTTTCACGTCGGCGAAGAAGTGGTCGGGCATGAGCTTCGCCGAGGGCGGCGACTGGGTGCTCGGCGCCCCGGACGTCCTGGCCTCGTCCGGCTCCTCCCGGGCCGCGGCCGCGGCGGGCGAGCGGGCCCAGGAGATCGCCTCGACCGGCCTGCGCGTGCTGCTGCTGGGCCGGGCGGGCGCGGAGGTGACGGCCGAGGGCGCCCCCGGCGAGGTGGACCCCGTCGCCCTGGTGGTCCTGGAACAGAAGATCCGTCCCGACGCGGCGGGCACGCTGGAGTACTTCCGCAACCAGGGCGTGGAGGTGAAGGTCATCTCCGGCGACAACGCCGACTCGGTGGGCGCGGTGACGCGTTCGCTGGGCATGGACTCGGGCGCCCCGGTGGACGCCCGCAGGATCCCCGACGCGGACTTCGACGGCGTCGTCAACGAGTCGCACGTCTTCGGGCGGGTGACCCCGCAGCAGAAGCGCGCCATGGTCTCGGCCCTCCAGGGCGCGGGGCACACGGTCGCCATGACGGGCGACGGCGTCAACGACGTGCTCGCCCTCAAGGACGCCGACCTGGGGGTCGCCATGGGCTCGGGCACGGCCGCGACGCGGTCCGTGGCGAAGATCGTGCTGCTCGACGACAAGTTCGCGACCCTCCCCCACGTGGTCGGCGAGGGGCGCCGGGTGCTCGGCAACATCGAGCGGGTGGCCAACCTCTTCCTGACGAAGACGATCTACTCGTCGATCCTGGCGATCCTCGTCCTGCTGTTCGCCGTGCCCTTCCCCTTCCAGCCCATCCACGTGACGATCACCGGGTGGTTCACGATCGGCATCCCGGCCTTCATCCTCTCGCTGCCGCCCAACAACGAGCGCGCCAGGGACGGCTTCGTCGGCAGGGTGATGCGCTTCGGCTTCCCGGCCGGGGCCGTGGTGGCCGTGGCCTCGTTCGCGACGTTCATGGCCGTGCGCGATCCCCACCCGACCGCCCAGCAGGCGGCCCAGGCGTCCACGGCGGCGCTGGTCGCGCTCATCATCTCCGCGACGTGGGTGCTGGCCACGGTCGCCAGGCCGTACGAGTGGTGGAAGATCGCCCTCATCGGCCTGCCGCTGATCGGCTACGGGGTGATCTTCACGGCGGGCGTCACGCAGCGGGTGTTCAAGCTCGACTCGGGGAACGTGGAGGCGATGGCCGTCGGGACGGCCGCGGGCCTGATCGGGGCGGCCGCGATCGAGGCCCTGTGGTGGGTCCTGCAGAGGGCGACCGGCGAGCGGCGCCCCTATTGGCTGCCCAAGGCCGAACGGGAGGCCGCCGCAGCGCAGCGGCGGCTGGAACGCAAGGCCCTGCGCGCCGAAAGGGCTGCGGAGCGGTCCGCCGGCCGGTAGGGGGCCGCGAAGGAGGCATCGCCTCACGGCCGGCGCTGTGCACAGGCTCGAGGGGCTGCCTGCTGTGCGCAGGGGAGGCCGCCGGGGGCGCAGCCGCCGCGCACGGTGGGATACTGGAACGCAGTCGATGTCCGTCCACTCGTCGAAGGTCCGCAACGCCATGAACCACAAGCCGGCCGGCTCCCGCCCCGTTTCGGCGTCTCCGTCCGCTCCGACGCCTCGGCCCGCCCTGGCGTCCCGCCTCGCCACGCTCGTCCGGGGGCACCGCGCCGGGCTCTTCGCCCTCGCCTTCGCCGTGGGGATCGGCTCGGGTCTGGGCGCGGTCGCCTTCCGCTACCTCGTCTACGGCATCACCTGGCTCATGACCGGCCAGACGCAGTTCGGCCAGGCCGGGCACGCGCCCAGCTCGCACGCCGCCTTCTTGGGAGTCGGGTTCTTCGTCGTCGCCCCGGTGCTCGGAGGCCTCCTCTACGGACCGCTCATCCAGCGCTTCGCTCCCGAGGCTCGCGGGCACGGCGTGCCGGAGGTGATGGCGGCCGTGGCGCAGAACGGCGGGCGCATCCGAGCGCGCGTCTCGATCGTCAAAGCCTTCGCCTCCGCCCTGACGATCGGAACCGGCGGCTCGGTGGGCCGCGAGGGCCCGATCGCCCAGATCGGCGCGTCGATGGCCTCCGCGCTCGGCCAGGGCATCCGCATCCCGGAGAACCGGCTGCGGGTGATCTGCGCCTGCGGGGCCGGCGGGGCGATCGCCGCCACGTTCAACACCCCGCTGGCCGGCCTGTTCTTTGGCATCGAGATCATCCTGCGCACCTACTCGGTGGACGCCCTCTTCGCCGTCATGGTCTCCACCATGGTGGCCGACGCCACGGCCATCGCCTTCGTGGGCAATGAGACCTTCCTCGTCAAGTTCCCGCACGACGTGTCTCTCGACGCCACCGCCGCCTACGCCGCGGTGGCGGGACTCGCGGGGCTCGCGGCGCTGGCGGGCCTGCTCTTCTCCAGGTCGCTCTACGCACTCGAAGACGCGGCGGACCGCGTGTGGGGGGACAGGCCGCAATGGTTGAAGCCCGTAGTCGGCGGCGTGCTCGTGGGGGCGCTGCTGCTCGCGCTGCCGCAGCTGTACGGCGTGGGCTACCCGGTCATGTACCGGGCGCTCGGCGGCAGCTACGCCGTTTGGTTCCTGTTCGTGCTGGCCGCGGGCAAGATCCTCGCCACGGGCCTGACCCTGGCCGTCGGCGGCTCGGGCGGGGTGTACGCGCCCAGTCTCTTCATCGGCCTCATGCTGGGGACGGCCTACGGCCTGGTGACGGTGGACGCCTTCGGGCCCGGGGTCGGGGATCCGGCGGTGTACGCCGCCGTGGGTATGGCGGCCGTGTTCGCGGCCGCCACCCGCTCTCCGCTGACCGCCGTGGCTTCGGTGGTGGAGATGACCGGGGACTTCAAGTTGGTGCTCCCCGTCATGCTGGCCGTCTCCATCGCCACCGTGGTCTCGCGGCGCTTCTCCTACGGGACGATCTACACGACGAAGCTGCTGCGCCGCGGCCAGGACATCGACCGCGAGGTCCCATGGAGGGCCTTCACCGACATGACGGCCGAGGAGTCCATGCGCGGCTTCGCCTCCCCGATGCTCCTGCCCGGAACGCGCGGCGGGGCCGGGGCGGGCACGGCGGGCCCGGGACCCGACGGGGAAGAGCACGACGTCTCACGACTCCAGGCTCGAGGGTCCGGCGTCCGGGAACCTGCCGGCGTTCAAGGATCCGGCGGGGTTCAAGGATCCGCAGCCCGGGGATCCGAGGACGCTCCGCCGACGGCGCGCGGGGCCGTCCAGGCGCTCGACGGGGAACTGGTGATCGTGCGCGCCCCGCAGATCGTGTTCGCGAACGAGCCGGTCACGGACGTGTTCCGCCAGCTCGACGCCTACAGCCGCGACGGCATGCCCGTGGTCTCCACCGACACCCGGCGGATTCTCGGATGGATCACCCCGCAGTCGATAGCGCACCGAGTCCACGAGGAGATGTCCGCGCCCGGCGCGGAGCGGGGGCCGGCGCATCCGCGGACCGACACGCGACTGGCCGGGCTCCAGGTGGCCGAAGTGCTCGTGCCGGAGGGCTCCGCGGCCGTCGGGCGGCCGCTGGGCTCCCTCGACTGGCCGGAGGGGTGCATCCCGGTGGCCCTCCAACGCGACGGGAGCGTCCACGAAGCCGAACCGGCAGACGAGCTGCACGCCGGCGACACCGTCAACGTGCTCATCCCGGCGTCGAACGCCTGATCCGCTCCGCATCTGGGGCGGCAGGCGGTCTGCGGACCGCACCCAACCCTCTCCAGGCCCGACGGCGGCCGCCGTCGCCCGGTCCCCCACGCGGGCCGCCCGCTCATGCGGGCAGTGCTGCGCCCGCCGGCCGAAAACGCAAAGAGACGGGGCTCGCTCAGAAACCGGACCCCGTCCCAACGCCCGTATCCGCCCCGCCGACGGGACGTCGCCTTGAGGCGCCTGCGGTAGCGGCGGGATTTGAACCCGCGGTGGCTATGAACCACACAGCATTTCGAGTGCTGCACCTTCGGCCGCTCGGACACGCTACCGCGGACGATAGTACTGGAAAGACGGCCGCCGCGCCACCCGGGCGGGACGGCGGACCAGCGGCGGACCGCCCGCCGACCGTCGCAGGCACCCCGGCATGCGGGCCCGCCGCGAAACCGGGCGACGCCGCCCGGCCGGCACGCCGTCGGCGAAATCTCCGACACCCCTTTGATCCCGGACCGGCCGACCCCCTACTGTCGAACCGTCCGCTTTCCCCTCTCCGAAAGGCATCCGATGGCTACCGCGGTCTTCGTCTTCCACCCGAACTTCGCCGCTTCCACCGTCAACGCGCGGCTCGCGGCCGAGGCCGAGAAGCAGGACGGCGTCACCGTCCGCCGCCTCTACGACCTCTACCCGGACTTCCGGATCGACGTCGCCGCCGAACAGGCCGCGCTGACGGCCAGCGACCGCATCGTCCTCCAATTCCCGATGTACTGGTACTCTTGCCCGCCGCTGCTGAAGAAGTGGGAGGACGACGTCCTGACCTACGGATGGGCCTACGGCCCGACGGGCGACGCCCTGCACGGCAAGGAGATGGTCGTCGCCGTCTCCCCCGGTGCCCCCGGCGCGGCCTACCGCCGCGACGGCGCAGCCAAATACGAGGTCACCGAGCTCCTGCGCCCATTCCAGGCGACGAGCAACCTCATCGGCACCACGTTCGCCAAACCCTTCGTCACGGCGGGCGCCGTCTCGATGTCCGCCGCCGAACTCGACGCCAGAGCCGCGGCCTACGCCGCGTACATCACCTCGGACTCCTTGGAGCCCCTCGGCGACTACGAGTGAGGCATGCCGCTTCCGGCCCCGACGGGCCGGAAGCGCGAGGTCCGGGCTCGCCCGACGGCCCGCGCCGGCCGTTCAGCCCAAAGCACGGCCGTTCACCCGACTCGGCCGACGGCCTTCTTCCCCTGACGCCTGAAGAAGGCCGTGAGCTGGGCCGCGCATTCGTCCTCGCGCACCCCCCCGATCACCTCGACCCGATGGTTGGAGCGAGCGTCGCGCAGCACGTCGCGCACCGACCCCGCCGCACCCGCCTTCGGGTCCCACGCGCCGAAGACCACGCGCCGTATGCGTGCGGCCACGATCGCCCCCGCGCACATCGTGCACGGCTCGAGCGTGACGTACAGGTCGCAGTTCGGCAGCCGCCAGTCGCACATGGCGGAGGCGGCGCGCCGCAACGCCGTGATCTCGGCGTGCCCGGCGGGGTCGTCTTCTGCCTCCCTCGTGTTGTATCCGCAACCGATCGACTGCCCTTCCCACACGACGAGCGCGCCGACCGGCACATCCCCCGTGGCCTCGGCTAATTCGGCCAATTCCATCGCATGGCCGATCCACTCGTACTCCACCTCGAACATGGTCCAAGTCTTGCACGGAAGGCGCGAAGTTTCCCCGCCAAAACGCGAGTATCTTCGTGCGGACGCCGTTGCACGGAGCGCGCCGCCGCCCGCCCGCGCGGGCGGGCGAGTGGAGCGAGCTAGGAATCCCTACGTCCATGCGCGCCGGGTGCGCGAGCCGGTCACCGCCGCCCCGCTGATACGATCGGCACATGCGCACCCGAGTCATCGACCATCCACTCGTCGCCCACAAACTCACGCTTCTGCGGGAGCGCTCGACTCCCTCCCCCGTTTTCCGACAGCTCGTCGACGAGCTGGTCACCCTCCTCGCCTACGAGGCCACCCGCGACGTGGCGGTCCGGGACGTCGCGATCGACACCCCCGTCGCTCCGGCCACAGGCGTCAAACTCGCCACCCCGCGCCCGATCGTCGTCCCGATCCTGCGCGCGGGCCTGGGAATGCTGGAAGGCATGGTCAAGCTTCTGCCCACCGCGGAGGTCGGCTTCCTAGGGATGAAGCGCGACGAGGAGACCCTCGAGGCCGTCACCTACGCCAACCGCCTGCCCGACGACCTGTCGGGCCGCCAGTGCTACATCCTCGATCCGATGCTCGCGACCGGCCACACCCTCATCGACTCGATCAACTACCTGCTCGAACGCGGCGCCCGGGACGTCACGTGCGTCTGCCTGCTCGCCGCGCCCGAGGGGCTGGCCAACGTCACGGAGGCCGTCGGCGGGCGGGCGGAGGTGACGATCGTCGTCGCCGCGATCGACGAGCGCCTCAACGACCGCGGCTACATCGTCCCGGGGCTGGGCGACGCAGGAGACCGCCTCTACGGCGTCGTGGACTAGCGGTCCGAACCCCGCGACGGGTAGAACCCCGTAGGCTGACGGTCCGAACCCCCATGGGAGCCGGCGGGTCTGCGCGGCCGGCGGCCCCTTCCCATGGGAATCCCAAGTTCCGAGCAGGGTATCGCAAGGTTGCGCCTCCACACTCGACGTGCGGGCGGGGCCGGCCGGAGAGCCGGCCGCCGGCCCGTCCACACCACCCCTGCGAGCCGTCCAACCCTGTGAGCCGGCACCTAACCGCCGGGCGAAACCCCGTGCCATCGCCATCGAACCGTGACATGCTAGATATGCGCCAACCTCACGGACAAAGGAAAATTCGATGGCACCACGTCACACCCCCGATGCGGATTCGGGCGACACCGCCCCGGCATCCGACCAGCCCGCCCACGTCCAGGAATCGGCCCATGCGCAGGAGGCGGACCGGCCGCGCACGGCCTACGAGCGGCGCGGCGGCCCCGTGCAGCAGCAGGCCATACGGATCATCGGCCCCATCGCCTCGGTCATGGCGATCGCGATGTTCGTCTCCTACATCCCGCAGATCATGAACAACCTCGACGGCCACAAGACCAACCCGCTCCAGCCCTTCGTCACGATGATCAACTGCACCCTGTGGACGATCTACGGGCTGTGGCGCCCCAAGCGGGACTGGCCCATCGCCGTGGCCAATATGCCGGGCATCCTGTTCGGAGCGCTCGCGGCCGTGACCGGCCTGTAGAGACCGCAGCCGCCAGCCATGCTCGAAAGCCGCACGTCCGCGCCGGCCGGGTTCGCGCCGCAGGGGAGGCCGCGCCGGGGCGGGTCATTCGCCCGCGCCCGCACGTCTGCACCGGCCGGGAGGCCGTCGAGGTCTGCTGGAACGCCTGCGCCCGGAAGCCGCCTGTCCGGCCCGGACTACCTCGGCCCCGAATGGGTCGCCACGTCCTTCGCCCTGGCCGAGGACGACGGCGGCTGCCTGCCCGGCAGGCCCGACGTCGCCGTGCTCGTGCACGAACGCGACGCCGGGCGCCTGGCGGCCGAATCGAAGGCGGCGGCCCTCTACCTGCCGGGCTTCCTCGACACCTTCTGCCACGTCGGCCAGGCGGCCGCCTTCCGCGCCCTGGGCGTCCCGCTGGCCGGCCTGGACATGCGCCGGTGCGGGCGGGCGACCCGGTCGGCTGCCTCTCGCGACGACCTCCGCGACATCTGCGTCCGCGAGGAGGAGATCGGCTTGGCGCTCGACCGCCTGCGCGAGCTCGGCGCCGAACGCATCGTCCTCATCGGGCATTCGACCGGCGGCCTGCAGGCCGCGCTGTGGGCGGCGGACCACCCCGGCACGGTGGACGCGGTCGTCTTGAACTCGCCGTGGCTGGACCATTACGGGTCGCGCCTGGAACGCGGGCCGCTCACCCGCGCCGTCGACCGCCTCGGCGCGCGCTCCCCGTCCACTCCGATCAGCTGGCTGCTGCCGCGCTACGCGCGCTCCCTCCACAGGGACTACGGCGGCGAGTTCGACTTCGACCCCGCGCACAAACCGCTGGTCGTCACCGCCGTCCGGGCGGGTTTCCTGCGCACGGTCCGCCGCGCCCAGGCGCGCGTGGCCGCCGGAGGGGTGCGCATCGGCGTGCCGCTGCTCGTCGCCCACTCGGACGCCTCCGGCCACCCGAAGCTCCCGAGGAGGAGGGAACTGGCGAACAGGGACTGCGTGCTCGGCGTCGAGGATATGAAGCGCCTGGCGCCGCTGCTCTCCCCCGACGTCGAGATGCTCGAGGTCCCCGGCGGGCGCCACGACCTCGCCCTGTCCGAGAGGCCCGCCCGCGAACTGTACACGCGGGAGGTCACCGCCTGGGTGGCGCGGACGCTGGGGCTGTAGCGCCGCCGGGGCTGCACGGCCAGGCGCCGTATTCCCGCGTGCATGCCGGGTCGCGTATCCTGAGCCTGGAATCCCGAGGAGGAACAGCATGTCCAAGAAGAATCGCCGCAAGGCCGCTGCATCCGGCCGCACCGCTCGCGCCGCGGCCACAGCCGGAGCCGCTCGGCGTCCGGCAGCCGCCCGGACCGCCACGCCGGCCAGGCCTCGGACCGTCATAGACTTCGTGGAGCGTCCCTTCGAGGGCCTGGCCGCGGAGAGAGAGCTCGTGGCCATGCGGGAGATCCTCCCCCTGGCGACCCTGGCTGCGCGCACCACCGCGGACTACGGGGGATGCGACGTCGTCCTGACCACGATCCTGCCCTCGATGGCGGGCGCGCTCCGCCGGGCGGACGGCGTGCTGCTGGTCGCCGCGCAGACGGTGACGAACTCCGGCGACGCCTCCCTCGACATCGCGGCGCGGATCCAGGCCGGGCTCGACCTCCGGCCGGGCGAGGCGTTCCAGGTCCCCGGCCAGCCCGATCCCGGTCCGCGCCTTCAGGACGTCCTCGACCCGGAGGGCTTCGGCAGGCTCGAGCTGCACGAACAGCCCACCTTCTGGATGACCGAAGAGGAAGCCTCCGAGCCCGACAACAGGCAGTCCCTGGAGAGCGCCCGCGAACGACTCGTCCCCATGAAGGAAGTCCCGGGAGTCGAAGGCGCGTTCTGGTGCCGCATGAACCGCGAATTCGTGCGCTGGGTGCGCCCCGAGCCGCGCGACGCCGTGCTCGACGGCCTGGCGAGGCTCCGCGCGTCGGGCGATTTCTCCTTCGACGGGTCGCGGTTCGTCGGGGCGTTCCGCGCCCTCGGGCTGACCATCCCCGTCTGGGAGCTGCAGCGGGGCGCCGAAGCCGAGGAACTGGCCGGCCCCATGGCCGACTTCGCCCCGAAGCTGGAGGCCGCCATCGCCTCGGACGGACCGCTCACCGCCGAGGAGAAGCGCGCCCGCGCGGGAATCGTCTCCCGCCAGGTGACCTTGCGATAGGCTCCGGGCCGCCCGGTGGCCGCAGCGTCCGCCGCACCGCATGCGGTGCCCGGCCAGGCGGAGGGGCGAGCGAGTCGGGCCGACCGCAGGCGCCGCCCTCCCCGGCTGCGGGAGGACACGGTCGAACCGGCGACGATGCGCCATTTCCCCTCGTCCGCCCCGCGTTGCACGAAATTCGGTGCGCAGGGGGATAGGCTTATGGCGTGACTACATCCGACCAACGCGTTGCAGTGATCATTCCCGCGAAGGACGAAGAGGATCGCATCGGCGCGACGGTCCGTGCTGCCCGTGCCATTCCGCACGTCGACCTCGTCGTGGTCGTCGACGACGGCTCCTCGGACGGGACCCAGAAAGCGGCCCGGACGGCGGGCGCGACGGTGATCAGGCATTCGGTCAACCGCGGCAAGGCGTCGGCGATGGAGACGGGGGCGAGCGTGGTCGCCATGCGCGACGAAGAGGGCAGGCCCGCGCGCCTGCTCCTGTTCCTCGACGCGGATCTCGGCGAGTCGGCCGTGGAGGCGGCACCCCTCGTCGAACCCGTCCTGGCCGGCGCAGCGGACTGCACGATCGCCGCGCTTCCCCCGCAGGAGGGCGCCGCCGGCCTCGGATTCGTCACGGGATTGGCCTTCAAGGCGATCCGGCGGGCCACCGGGTGGAGGCCGCGCCAGCCCGTCTCCGGCCAGCGGTGCCTGACCCGCAAGGCCTTCGACGCAGCCCGGCCGCTCGCCGCGGGCTGGGGCGTGGAAACGGGCATGACGATCGATCTCCTGGTCGCGGGATTCACCCTGCAGGAGGTCGTCTGCGAGATCAAGCACCGCGCATCGGGCAACAACTGGGCCGGGCAACGCCATCGGGCCGACCAGTACAGGGGCGTGTTCATGGCGGTCAACGCGCGGCGCTTCCGCCGCGTCCACGTGCCCAAGGCCAAACGCCGCCAAACCAGCGTCGACTTCGAGCCCTACAACGCCTTCGGAGGGTGAGTCCGCGGCGATCCGTCCGACCCCGCGACGGGAACCCCCTCAGCAGTCCCCCCGGCTGATGCCTCCCGGCCGTTCGAAGCTCCGGCCTCTCCGATCGATGCGCCGCCCCCGCCGACCGTAGCCTTCTCCCGCATCTCCTCGACGTCTCCGTCCGGAGCCTGCGAGCCGGCGCCCACCGACCCGAGCGGGTCGGCCTCCTCGAAGCGGACGACGGCCACGCACCACAGTGGGATCGAGAATGCCAGGCCCATGGCCGGCACCAGGATCCCCGAATCGTTGACGAACATCCCCACCACCAGAGCCCAGCACAGCACGATCACGCTCATTCGCAGCACCGGAAGCTCGTTCCACGCCCGGGAGCGTGCGAGGACGCCGATCCGGAAGCCTCCCCGGCGGTGCAGGCGCCATGCCCAATAGGCGGCGGCGCCCAGCGCGGCGACCAGGAGCGCGATCGCCGGCCACGGGAGGTTCCCGAAGACCTGGGCGAGTTTGCGCGCGACGATCTCCAGCCCGTTGCCGTGGAGCACCGTTTCGACGAAGCGGCCCAGATGCGACCTCTCGGAGACGGGGCTTAGGTAGTCGGCCACGGCGAAGGCCGTGGAGACCACCAAGGCCAGGAACAGCACCGCTGCGATGCGCAGGCATGTGAGCCTCCTCCGGAAGATCATCATCGCCAGCGTCCCCAAGGCGACGATGAGCACGGGGGGCCCGCCGAAGTCGGCCCCGTAGCCCGCCGAGCCGTCGAGGAACACCGCGACGGCTCCGACCGCGACGATGAGCCAGGCGGCCTTCCTCCTCTCCCCCCGCGAGTACAGGCGTTCGCCCGCCCACGCCAGGGAGAGGATCAGGCCGGCGGTGAACAGGGCGAAGGCCGAGTTGGAGAAGCCGTAGAACCGCCAGCCGACCAGGGGCTGCGTGCCGAACAGGGCCGCCAGTTGGAGGGGGTAGGCCAGGACGTCGTCGAAGGCGACGTCGAGCATGAGCGTAACGACGACCAGCCCGCCGATCACGCCGAAGGGGGCGAACGATCGGTCCTTCCATCGCGGGTTGAGGGCCAGGGCGGCGATGAGCGTGGAGAAGGTGACGAGCAGCCCGACGAACACGCCGGCCGCGCGGGGGGAATACCACCACGGAACGAGGTTGACCAGCAGCGAGGCCACGGGGACGGCCGCCAGCAGCGTCGACAGCTGGACGAAGAGCCTGCGGGTCGTCCCCTTCCAGCGGGAGCGGGTGAGGAAGAGGGCCAGGACGGCCGCGAACATGGCGCCCAAGAGGATGAAGAACGGCCCGGAGAGCGAGCGCACCGTCTGGGAGCGGACCTCGTTGCCGACGAGTTCGCGGACGTTCTCCTCGCCGGAGCCGTTCGGCGTGGAGACGATCGTCGACCCGATGGCGTCCGCCGCCTCGGAGGAGCCCGGCGCTGCCCAGTCGAGGAGTGTGGGCATGAGGTCGGTGATCTGGACGTATCCGCGCTGGCGGGTCGCGTCGGAGCTGGCCGTCAGGGGCGGGCCGCCGGCCAGGGTCATGCCGCGGGCGACGCGGGGCCCGGCCGCCGCGAAATAGCCGAGCGAGGGACGGGAGCTCTGGCTGTCGGCGAGCGAGGCGGCCAGGACGGTCGCCTTCGGGTCCTTCTCCCGTATGGCGCGCAGGAGGCTGGCGAACCGGGCGTCGAGGGCGGAGATCTGCGCGGTGACGTCGCGGGACGCGGACGGCTCGGAGGCGAAGAATCCGCCGAGCCTGCGCCAGAACCCCGGCCGGCCGCCTCCCGACGCGGACAGCTGCGACTCCGGTCTGCGGACGGCGCCGAGGTCCACGACCGTCACCTTCGAGCCGGCGGCCTTCTCGAGGTAGGCCTTGGCCGCGGCCCCGGAGTCGTCGGCGGCACCGGCGCTGGTTCCCCGAACGGACCCCGGAATCGGCGCCAGATCGGCGTAGTCGGCCCGGAGGCGTCCCTTCGGGTCGGTGAGCGCCATCGCGGCGCCCGGGCCGATGGCCGTCGTCTTCGCGTTCCTCAACGCCTTGCCGAGCCGCCCGAGTCTGGCGTGGTACTTGCTGGCGGAGTTGACCTCGACCAGCTCGGTCCACCTGGACCGGGCCTTGGGCGGGCGGCAGGCGGGTGCGTCGTCGATCGTGCGCTGTCCCGCGCCGAGGGTGAGCCAGCCCTCTGTGGGGCACGTCGTCTCGTTGATCGTGCGGACCACGAGGTCGGCGGTGGAGGCCTGCTTGCCGAAACGGTAGAGGTTCGGCGCGGTGTCGGCCGTGACGTCCTTCCAGCTCACGCCGGAGAATCCGACGACGACGACCGATCCCTCCGTTCCCCGGCTCGGGGCCGCTCCCTCCGCGCCGGCTCCGATCCCGGGCGCCGCGCCGCCCTGCGCGGGCGCGCCGAACGCCGGGCCCACGACGCCCGCGAGGCAGGCGAGAGCGCCCACGAGACCGAGGATGAAGCGGCATGCCGGACGCAGGAGCATGCGACCAGACTACAACGCGAGACTAAACTGAGTCAGTGCTGCAGGAAGGCGACGCTGCGAGAGAGGAGAGCGCCATGTCCGGCCGTCCCGGGGACCCCCCTCGTTTCTCCTACCTGGGGCCCGCAGGCACCTTCACCCATGCGGCGCTCAGGCAGGTGGCGGGCGACGCCTGCGAGGTGCCCGCGCACGACGTGCCCTCGGCGCTGGAGATGGTGCGCAGGGGCGAGGCCGACTACGCGGTCGTCCCCATCGAGAACTCAGTCGAAGGCGGCGTCAACGCGACACTGGACAGCCTGACGGCCGGAAGCCCCCTGGAGATCAAGGCGGAGATGCTCGTGCCCATCGTCTTCTGCCTGGCCGTGCGGCCGGGAACGGGGCTCGGGGACATCCGCCGCATCGCCACGCATCCCCACGCCTGGGCCCAGTGCCGCCGGTGGATCCGGGCGCACATCCCCGAGGCCGTCCACGTGCCCGCGACCTCCACGGCGGCCGGCGCCCGGCTCCTGGCCGACGGCCGGGCGGACTTCGAGGCGGCCCTGTGCCCGCCGGGCACCGAGGCCATGTTCGGCTTGGAGTCGCTGAGCCGGGACGTCGCCGACAACCGCGGCGCGATCACGCGCTTCATCGTGGTGGGGCCGCCGGGGCGGCAGCCGGACCGCACGGGCGCGGACAAGACGACTCTCATGGTGCAGCTGCCCCACGACGAGGCGGGGGCGCTGCTGAGCATGCTCGAGCAGTTCGCGGCCCGAGGCGTCAATCTCTCCCGCATCGAGTCGCGGCCGGTCGGCGACGCCCTGGGGCGCTACGCCTTCTCCATCGACGCCGAGGGCCACCTGCACGACGAGCGCATCCAGGCCGCCCTCATAGGCCTGCACCGGGTATGCCCGCGGGTCGTTTTCCTGGGGTCCTATCCCTCCGCCGGCGGGACGAGGGTCGAACCCCGCCCCGGCACCTCCGATGCGGACTTCGTGGCCGGCAGGGCCTTCGTCGAGAGTCTGCTGCGCCGGGGACGGCAGCCGGAGTGAGCGGCCCTCGGGCGGCCCGCCGCGAGGTCCGAGCCCGTCAGAGCACGTGCACGAGCAGAGTGCCGCGTTCGATGCGGGCTCTGACGTTCCAGGCGTAGCCGAGGGCGTCGCCGTCGGCCTCGACCAGCTCGGGGTCGCCGGCCTGCACGTGCACCGAGCGCATCCGGCGCAACTCGATGGAACCGACCTCGGGCAGCATCTGGGGCCGCCGCCGCAGCCCGAGGCTCTGGAGGCCGACCCTGCGGACGAGGTCGCCCCAGCCGAGCAGTCCGATCTTCGTGTCGACGACGACGAGGTCCAGCCAGCCGTCGTCGATCCTCGCGTCGGGGGCGAGGACGAAGCCCCCCGGCAGACGCCCGCAGTTGGCGAAGAGGATCGCCCTGGCCTCCAGGTCGAACTCGTTGTGGCCCTCGCCGGCCACGATGTGGGCCTTGACCCGCCTGCGTCTGAGGTACCTGAGCCCCGAGACCACGTAGGCGCCCCATCCCATGGTGCGCTTGAGGCCGCGGCCGGCGCTGTGCATGACCGCGGCGTCGAATCCCATGCCGGCGATCACGAGGAAGGGGGTGCTTCCTGCGAAGGCGTGCGAGTCCGGGGCGATGCGCGCGATCGCGGCCGTCTGCTCCAGGCTCGGCCCGTCCGCCTCGACCCAGCCGACGTCGATGCGCCGGGAACGCCCCGTGATGGCGATCGAGGCGAGGTCCCGCACGCCGGATCCGATGGGCAGGCCCAGGTTCCTGGCCAGGAGGTTGCCGGTTCCCGTCGGCAGGATTCCGAGGGGGACGCCGCTGCCGGCGAGTTCCCCGGCCACGTGGCGGATCGTGCCGTCGCCGCCGACGGCCACGACGACGGCCGGATCGAGGGCGAGGGCCGCGCGGGTCTGGCCCACGCCCGGGTCGTCCTTCGCGGTGGGCAGCCAGACGGGCGGGGCGTATCCGGCGTCGATGGCCGCCTGTTCGACCACGGCCTGGATGTCGTCGAGGGCGCCGACGTGGACGGGGTTGTAGACGACGGCGACGGCCCGGGGCCCGGCTGGTGCCGCCGGAGCGGCCGGCCCGGGCCCCGCCGACC
>ERZ773009.697-NODE-697-length-24537-cov-46.094069_pt1 | contig 24537 bp, 21 predicted proteins | sample MGYA00580663_ERZ773009 | MGnify/ENA primary metagenome ERZ773009 (study PRJEB29015, sample SAMEA2737969) | human oral metagenome | biome: human oral; feature: human-associated habitat; material: dental | place: China | collected 2026 ... | reverse complement strand
CTTGCATTCGGTTGTGTTGTCTGGCAACTGTCCGGTTGTGTCGATGGGTTGCCCGACCGCTCCCTAAGCTACTCAACGGTTGTTTGCCTTGGGTGTGTACGGATGGCGGCCGGGCGGTTTGTTGCTATGATACGGGAGTTCCGATATACAAGGGTGTGTACGGTACGCACGCAGTGTTTGAATTAACCGATAATCTATACATAAACAAATCTGCACAGCCCACCCAAACAACAAAATCCCATAGGTACGGCTCACCGCCTCAAGCGGCGTAATCGTACGCATGTTAAAGGCCGTCTGAAAGCACAGTTTCAACGAAGCTAAAACTGCTTTTCAGACGGCCTTATTTCTTTCATTTTCGCAAATTCCCTCAATCCGTCATTCCCGCGCAGGCGGGAATCCAGGCCTGTCGGCATGGGAATCTGTTGGGGAAAAGTTTCCTAAGTTACACATTTCAGATTCCCGCCTGCGCGGGAATGATGCGGCAGGTGTAGATTGGTTTAAACCCCGACAAAACCGCCTAACCTTCCGAAACATTGAATTTACCAATCCAACCTATGCGTTGCCTATGATAGGGACGTTAAAGTCGGCGTTGGTTTTCAAAATTCATATGTATATGTTTTATTTTATAAAATTTTACTTTTTGCGTGCATCGTTTAAAAAAAAGATGGAAATTTTAATATGCGGCGGGATTCTATCAGTCATGAGTCCGTTTGGTTCGGATTCGTTTTTTAATGTGTCAAGGAGTTTATGATGAAAGTATTGGATACTGCGAAATTGTCTTCTGTTGCGGGCGGGGGATTGTTTCATCTTGGTCCCGGTAATATTCTGATGCCAATCAGATTTTGGTTTAAAACCGAAGAAGATTGGCAACGTTTTTTGAATTTGGGCAATACTATGAAACGGTAGGCTGCGTTTTTGAAAAGAGCAAGCTGTAGTTTGCATCTTTGCCAACCCCGCGTGCGTGGCTCGTTATACATCTACCTGCGAGCGGCACAAACCTTAAAATCAACGTGTAGTGTATGCGGCACGCACGCGGTGTTTGAATTAACTGAAACCTGTACATAACAAATCTGCACAGCTCTCCCAAACAACAAAAGCCCATAGATATGGTTCACCTCCTCAGGAAGCGTTTTATCAAGTACCTTTTTTAATTTATTGACGCTTTTATTTTGAAAAATGAGCAATAAAAAACAGTAAACCTTTGTGATTTACTGTTTCAAAAATTGTTCTATTCAGTTAGACAAACTGTTATTTTTCATCGTCTTTTCGCCTCATATACTCATATATTCGTTATGCCACAATAATCTCATTAACAATCATGTAGGAAATGTCATTCCCAAATTCCAATTGGGCGCACTGTAGATTATCCTCATTTTACATACGACATCTGAAAAGCCGTTATCCAAAAACATATTCCGGCTATAAGTGAAAGCGGAGTCATCACATATTTTTCTTTCCTACTTTTTGAAATCATGTTCATAACAGTATTCAAAGATAGGTAAGCGGCAAAGAAGAAACAAATATTTTTAGTAACCTTAAAAGAAAACCACAAGGAAATAAAACCTCCGGCTTGCAAAATTATTATCATTGCAAAAATTTGGATAGCCACCGAAATGACTGCCGCAACTCTAAGTTTCTTAGGTAAGATTTTATGTTGTCCACCCATCGTAAATTCGCCCAAAGGCAAACCGCAAGCAACAAGCACTGTCATAGTTGCTATAACTCCAAATAATACTGCACCTAATATTGAAAGCATAAATCAATATCCTCCCTTCGCAAAATACAAAAAATTTCAGCAACCGTAGGTCGGATAATTGTATCCGACAAAACCTCTAAACATTCCTGCTATTGCAATCCATTGCCGCCATGCCCAAAATGTCGGATTCAAGAATCCGACCCACGCCCTAAAACCGATTTTCAGTTTGACTTAACCGGTAATCTATACATAAACAAATCTGTACAGCCCACCAAAACAACAAAATCCCATAGGTACGGCTCACCGCCTCAAGCGGCGTAATCGTAGTACGCATGTTAAAGGCCGTCTGAAAGCACAGCTTGAACGAAGCTAAAACCGCTTTTCAGACGGCCTTGTTTCTTTCATTTTCTCAAATCCCCTCAATCCGTCATTCCCGCGCAGGCGGGAATCCAGGCCTGTCGGCATGGGAATCTGTTGGGGAAAAGTTTCCTAAGTTACACATTTCAGATTCCCGCCTGCGCGGGAATGATGCGGCAGGTGTAGATTGGTTTAAACCCCGACAAAACCGCCTAACCTTCCGAAACATTGAATTTACCAATCCAACCTATGCGTTGCCTATGATAGGGACGTTAAAGTCGGCGTTGGTTTTCAAAATTCATATGTATATGTTTTATTTTATAAAATTTTACTTTTTGCGTGCGTCGTTTAAAGAAAAGATGGAAATTTTAATATGCGGCGGGATTCTATCAGTATGAATCCGTTTGGTTCGGATTCGTTTTTTAATGTGTAAAGGAGTTTATGATGAAAGTATTGGATAATGCGAAATTGTCTTCTGTTTCGGGCGGGAGGTTTCTGGTTATGCCTAGAGTTTTTTATAAACCCGAATGGCAGAAATGGCTGGATATTTTGATAGGGTAGGCTGCATTTTTGAAAAGAGGCCGTCTGAAAGTGGGTTTTGACTTCGTCGAAACTATGCTTTCAGACGGCCTTTGTTTGATTTCGGACGGGAAGGGTGGCGACTGTTTATGGGCTAATGTTTTTCAGCTTTCTGCCTTTTGTTTCTTTGCCTGGAAACCAAAAGCATCTGCACAATCGGCATTATCATACCTGCGACATCATGAAGATGTTGCTTGTCGCCAACCCATTTCGGCAACTACTATAGGCTAGGCATTCTGCTGATGCGCCCGCCCAGCCGAAGGGAAAGCCAGCGTAGCCTGCGTGAGTAGGGGGTGTGCCTTTGGCACGCGCGCGTTGTTTGAAATTTTATACCCGCGTGCGTGGCTACGCGACACACCCTGCCTACGACTATACAAACTTTGAAACCAATGCGGAGGGGGACTGCGGTACGCACGCGGCGGTTTGTCTATCTTCTTCCCAAAGCTCAAAAAAGCAGCCTGCACTTCCAAATTTCCAAGTACAGGCTGCTTTTCTGCCGTGCGGCGTGTTCAGGGCGGCCAAAAATCCTATTTCGGCTGTTGAATATTAATCAAGCCTTTCAACACGCCGTCCAATCCGCCGTACACGGAAATCTTGTCGATTTTCTCGGTAACTTTTTCCAATGTTTCCAATTCTTTCAGACGCAGGGCGGTCGGGTTTTCCTCCATCACGCGGGCGGTGTTCAGCAGCGAGCGTGTGGCGGCGGTTTCCTCACGGCGGCGGATGTTGTTGGCTTGGGCGGATTTTTCGGCTTCTACCACGCGCGTTAAGATGCTGCGGATTTCGCCCGGCAGGATAATGTCTTTTACGCCTGCGCTGTCGATTTCCGCGCCCTGCGGTACTTTGGCGCGGATGAGCGCGGTCAGCTCCGTATCCAAGCCCTGTTTGTCCGCCAACAGCGTGTCCATACTTTTACTGCCGATGAGCGCGCGGATGGCGAACTGCAATTCGCGGTAGAGATATTCTTCGGGCGATTGATGCTGGGCAAACCATTTGGGCGCGTCCGTAATCCGGTAGTTGCACACCACATTGGCGCGTACGGTAACCTTATCTTCAGTCAGCAGCTCCTGCCCCGATACTTCGCAAGTCTGCAAACGCAAATCCGCCACTTGGCTGCCGACCGTTTGGTTTACCAGCCAATAGTGGTAACGCCCCTGCGTCAGAGGCGGTTGCTGCACGTTGTCGATATAGACCAATCCCTGATGGTGTTCGGGTACGTTTACCGTGTGCACTGCATTTTTAAACACAGGATGGCCGCCGAAATTGATGTTCTGCAACTGCTTCACTGTATCCGCATTGATTGCTAAACCTTGGGATAAATCAATACGTTGGATTTCATACGGCTGCGCTGCTTCGCGCCAGAACCACGCCGCTTCTTTGGGGCGGATCAGGTTTTGCAGCTTGCCGTTTTGCGACCACAGCAGCAATTCGTTTTCGCCGGCTTCCACGCGCTGCCAATGCGCCGCTGCGAGTTCGGGATTTTGCGCCGCCCATTGCGCCAGTTGCGCCGTGTTTTCGTAAACAGGTATGCCTGTATCGGCAAACAGGGCTTTATGTTCCTCGCCCAACAGCAGCACATAATCGCCTTCGCCCAGCACGCGCATCAGGCGGTTGCGCTCGGTAATCAGCAGGCGTTCATTGGCTTTAACGGTATATTTTTGCAGGGGTTTGTCCAACGTGGCGTGTGCCAGCAAAGCGGCCTGCACATTTTCGGGCAGCCAGTATTCGGTTTTTGGCTGGGTGTGCGTTTCGATTTCTCCATTTTCCGGCAGCCAAAACGCTGCGTGTTCGCCGCTTGCCACGACCTTTGCGCCAAAATCCTGATGCCACGCCAACGTGTTTTGCCCCACAGGGCTTTCCAGCACCAGCCATTGCGGATTTTCAGGCTGCTCTTTCGCCCATTTCTGCGCGTCTTCCCATTGATGATACATTGCGTTGGCTGTGTGTTGCCGTTCGATTTCGATTTCGTTATTTTTCGCTCTCGCCTTGCTTTGCAGCAGATACCGCCCTTCGCCCAGCACGCGCTGCAAACGCCCGTTGATGCGGATAAGCAGGCGTTCGTGTTGTTCCACGACAAATTTCTCGCAGTTCGACGGCACTTGGTTGCGCAACAGCAGCGTTTCCTGCACGTTTTCAGGCAGCCAGTATTCGTTGTGCGCCAATGTGAGCGTATTCAATTCGCCTTTTTCAGGACGGAAAAACGCCCAATAGTCCGTATTGTCGGTCATGGTAAATACGGGCATTTCATCGTGCCATACCAGTGTATTGTGTCCGGCAGGGTTATGGACAATTTGCAGGAATTTTTCCGCCTTCTTGCGTTCCGAAGCGATTTTCAACAAACTGCCGATGCCGTTCCACTGCACATGCAGCACGGTCGCGTCCTGTTTGTGTGTTTCAATTTCCTTGCCCCAATGCCAAATAGTGTGTTTCCCCGCATTGAGAACGGTGTGCAGGCTGCCATCCAGCAGAACGATAAGGCGTTCGGTGGGTTTGACGACGAAATTTTTGAACATGACGTTTCCTTTTTAAAATGAATTGGGCTTGGGCATTTCCGTTGCCCCAAACCCCGTTTCAGGCCGCCTGAAAACGGCAACCCGAAGAAATAGGGGCAACCTGCCGCTGCCGCTTGTGCAACAGCCAGAGGCGGCGCGCCCGTGTGTGCATCGGGGAGCATGAAAGCAGCGCAGGGCTTGGGTTTCACATCTTGCCTAAACCGTTTTGCCATGCACCGGTAACATGCCCGCCTTTGCGTCAGCCGGGCCGCAAGTCTTGCCTGTTGTCTTTGCGGTATGGCGGCGGATAGGTTTCAGACGACCCCAATGGTGCAGGCTGCCTGAAACGCCGTCCGACGCCGCACCGCTCAGAAAGCGGCAGCAGCAGGTTGCGGTACTGCGTTTTTGGTTTTTGAGACCAATAAATGTCGGTTTTACAAACCATTTTCTATCGTGAAAGGATAGTGTCGGATAAAGCCCCGACAGGCTTGGTTTTGAATACAGGAGTCGAACCTGTTACACAAGGATTATGAGTCCTTTGCTCTACCCAATGAGCTAATTCAAATGCTTGTGTTGCGGGAATCGAACCCGCTACCGTCAGAATAAAATTCTGATGCTCTACCGAGTGAGCTAAACACTTTCCATCGGCTTTGTGCTATGGGATTCGAACCCATGTTTGCGGACCCTATGCCCGCCGTCTTTCCCACTAGACGAAACACGCTTTTGCCTTTGGTTTTCTGCTTTCCGCCACTTTCGTAGCGCAGGATACGGAATCGGCACGCCGCCCGCACAGTTCTGCCTGCCGTTAAACACGCAGAGCCGCCGCTAATCGCTTTGAAAAGCATGAACGGATTGTATTAAAAAGGCAGCCTGAAAACAAATATTGATTTTGCAGTTTGAATTTTCAGACAACCTTGGATGTCGTCTGAAAATTGACGGTCTCAAGTCAAGTATAGATACGGTTTACTTATCAATCTAAAAGCCACCTGTTTTTGGTTGTTTGAGCTTGTTAGAGGAGACAATACCCACGTTACTTTTCTTATCGCCAATAACGAATTTTATAGGATTGGAAATTATGCTTTTGTTTTATTTAACAGCAAGCGTAGCCTGCATCCACCCCAACCGCGTGCGTGGCTACGCCACACACTCTACCTGCGGGCAGCACAGACTTTAAAACCGACGTGCAGGGTGTGTGCAGTACGCACGCACGCGTTGTTTGCCGTTCAAACCATTGTTTCAAACTTTCAGACGACCTCAAAAGTCGTTTGAAAACCCTAGCATAAAGGTCGTCTGAAAACCAATTTGGCGGGTTTGAACTGGCCCCCAAATCTTGGACACTCATAAAAGCCTATTCAGGCGCTCTGTGTAAGCAAGCGTAGCAACTGTATTTTTCACCCCGTCGGGCAAAAATACCAAAACTCAAATCAAGCCGTTCGGATACCGTTTTCGGTGATACCGTTTTCGGCAAAGTAATCACGCATCCGGGCATTCAATATCGTCAGCAGTTTGCGCATACATGCCGTAACGGCAACCTTATACGGCTTACCCTTGGACAGCAGGCGTTGGTAGAAATCCCGAATAAGCGGTTCAAAACGTCGGATACTTGTATCCGACAAAATCTTTAACACTCCCGTCATTGCAATCCATTGCAGCAATGCCCAAAATGTCGGATTCGAGAATCCGACCTACGCCTGAGGTCGTTGCAATAATAAGTTGAGACCTTTTTGCATTTTCAGCGCAGGAGTTTTGGAGACGGGGTTGCGTTGAAACAACCGTAGCGTGGGCTCTGCCCACGGGTTGTTTTTGTAAAGCTAAGGTCGTCTGAAAGCCTGCGTACAGGTTTCAGACGACTTTTCATATTTTCGCGGGCATAGCCCACGCTACAAATTGAAAATTGCTAGGAATATCGTTTTTTTCGATCGTGTTTCCATTGATGTAGCGCAGCAAGCCATAGCCTGCATCTCCAAAATCGTGTACGTGGCTGAGCCACAAGCTACCTGCGGGCGGCGCAAACTTTAAAACAGATGGGTATTGTGTGTGCGGTATACATGCACGTGGCCATCTAAATTGGTGGTTTGCTGTTTGGAATTTTCGGGCGACCTTTGAGGTCGTCTGAAAGCAAATTGCAGATTGGAAGGCATAAATAAAAAACGGATTCTGAGTAGTCGGAATCCGTTTTCGCTATAAGATGTCTCGTATTATTTAGCTTCTTCTTTGGCTGCCGCAGCCTCATCTTTGGCTTCTTCCGCAGTATCTTTCGCTTCTTCAGCAGCTTCTTTTGCTTCTTCGGCTTTATCTTCAGGAGAAGCGGCAGGGGCATCGCCTTTCAATCCATCCAAAGCTGCTTTACAGGTAGCGTCTCTTTGGTCGGCAGGCATATCTTTTAAGGCTGCTTTAGTTTGCTCAAATGATTTTTGCATCAGGTCTTTTGTGCCTGCATCAACACCTTTAGTAATGTCGGCAAAGGCTTTTTCGTATTCGTCGCAAACAGCAGAAGAAGAGCTGCCTCCACATGCGGACAAGGACAGTGCGGTTAGCAGAGTTGCCAATAAAACTGATGTTTTCATGAGTCTCTCTTTTGAATTTTGGTTAAAAGAAACGATATATTAAATTATTTGAGTAGTGTGTCAAGTATAGTTATTCTTTTTTTTTAAAATCATGTAATTAAATATATTTTTGGCATATAAAAAAAGGGATTTTATTTAATAAATACCGTTATTAAATAGTGTTTCTTAATTGAATTTATACGAAAAAATCTAAAATTATTTAAATAGCAACTTTGTTTTATTTGGCGTTTTAATGGTTACATTATTTTTCTTGTTCAATAATGAAAGAAAAGGTCGTCTGAAAACCTGAAACTTGGTTTTCAGACGACCTTTGTCTTGTAATCCGTTTTATCCGTCCGTTTTCAGCATCCGCAAGAAGTTTCGTCCGATGCTTGGAGGCTCAAGGCTTTGCGTTTTTTGGCTTTTTCATAGCGGCAGCGTTGGCGCTCGGTGGTAATTTCCAACGGCGGGACGGGAACAGGTTTGCCGTCTTCAACCGCGACCATGGTGAAGTAGCAGCTGTTGGTATGGCGCACTTCGCCGGTGCGGATGTTTTGCGCTTCAACACGGATGCCGATTTCCATGGAAGTTCTGCCCGTGTAGTTGACGCTGGCGTAGAAGGTTACCAAGTCGCCGACGTGTATCGGCTCTTTAAACAAGACTTTATCGACAGACAGGGTAACGCAATAATTACCGCTGTAACGGCTGGCGCAGGAATAAGCGACTTGGTCGAGCAGGCGCAAAAGTTCGCCGCCGTGGACGTTGCCGCTGAAATTGGCGGTGTCGGGCATCATCAGCTCGGACATGATGAGTTCGTGTGAAGGGAGTTGGCGGGTTTGGTCCATGGTGTTCCTCTTTTAAAAATGAATGTTTGTGTTAGATGGGCGGTCTGTGAGTGGTTTGGATGGTTTTCAGACGACCTTGCCGATTGTATTTAATATGTGAATATACGGAAATTGGATTTTTTTATGGGTTTATAACCATTTTCTGCGCGAGAAGAAAATCAGCAGCCCGACGATGATGCACAGCATCAAACCTAAAACGATAAAATAGCCGTAATGCCAATGCAGTTCGGGCATGTTGTCGAAGTTCATGCCGTAGATGCCGGTAATGACGGTCAGCGGCATAAAGATGATGGTGATGACGGTCAGGACGCGCATCTGCTGGTTCATGCGGTTGGACTGGAAGGAAAGGTAGATGTCCATCATGCTCAACACCATGTCGCGCGAGGCGTCGAGCGATTCGAGAAGCTGCATGTTGTGATCGTACACGTCGCGCAGATAGACGGTGGACTCGCCTTTGAAAATGGTGAAATCGACGCGCACGGCAAGTTGATAGAACACGTCGCGCAAGGGCAAAAGCGTGCGGCGCAAGCGGACCGCATCGCGCTTGAGGCGGTCGATTTTGCCGAGAATGTCGCTGTTTTCATCTTTAAACAGGGATTTGTCTATGGCCTCGACGCGGTTGTTGTACTCTTCCAAAACGATGAAATAGTCGTCCACGATGCGGTCGAGCAGGCAATAGGCGAGAAAGGCGGTGTTTTTACTGAGGATGCCGCGTGGGTTTTCGCTCATTTGGCGGCGCAGCTGGCTGAACAGCCCCAGCGGTTTTTGCTGGAACGACAACACGAAATCCTTGCCGATAATCAGATACACTTGGTCGGAATTCAGTTTGCCGGCGGCGGTGTAGTGGTAAACCTGCGCGGCGATAAACAGATAATTGTCGTAGTCTTCGATTTTGGGGCGCTGTTTGCGGCTGAGGATGTCTTCGATGACCAGCTCGTGGATGCCGTAAGGCTCCAGCGTGTGTTTGAGCAGCGCGGCGTCGTTGATGCCGACGAAATGCAGCCAGTTGGTCTGCCCCGCTTGCGGGCGGGCGATGTCGGGCAGTTTTTTACCCGCGAGATAATCGTGTTGGGCAAACGTATCGGCGGAATAAAGCGTCTGATGGATGGCGGAACGCGGCGCGTTGTCGGTATTGCTGCGCGGGACAGTTTGGTCTTGCGGGATTTCTGCGGGTATTGTCTCGGGAGCGGGTGGTGTGTTCGTCATGATTGAAAAGGTATGTTTGAAGGTCGTCTGAAAACGGAATGTTTTTTCAGACGACCTTGGTTTTAAATTATTAGCATTGTAACAGAGTAGAGCAGGCACCGAGGTCGTCTGAAAAGTGAAAGGCGGCGCATATTCAAAATATGTTGTTTCGGGTATAGTGTCGTCTGTTGGTACACGGTTGTTTCCTTTGCGGGAAAAATTTTTGGAGCTGTAAGAATGTTTAAACGTCCTGAAGAAATCATTGTTTTGGTGCTGGCTGTTTTATGGGTGGTCTTGACGTATTTTTTGGCCGCATATTGCGGGGCGGATGCTTATACGGTGATATTGATCACGGGGCTGACTTTGGTTTGGGCGGCGGTATGTTTCCGCTTTTGGCAGAAAGGCTGGGAACGCAATATTTGGCCTGTTTTTTTGGGATGCCTTGTCGTTTGCTGGTGGCCGATGTTGGATTGGCTCGCCGTCAAAGATATTGTTGTGCCGAATTCTGAGACGGGTGCGATTGTAGTTGCGAAACCTTGGTACGCAGGCTGGATTTTCAAGTCTTTTCTGGCTTTGCTGCCTGTCGTTGCCGGATATGCATTTAAATGGAAAAAATCGCGTAATGTCCAATAATTCGGTTGGTCAAGCATCAAATCAATCTGTCAAAACGCCGTTTGCCGAAACGGCGTTTTTTATTTCCGTCGGGCTTGATTTTAGAGCGATTGCCCTTAACTATAAAATCAATAAAAATTTTGTGTATTATTAATCAAAGGAATAACATGGCAGAAAAAAATTATTATGAAATATTGGGCGTCGCTAAAGATGCGGATGAAGCCGCTATTAAAAAAGCCTACCGTAAGCTGGTGCGCAAATACCATCCTGATGTGAGCAAAGAGCCGGATGCCGTTGAGCGTACGGCGGAAATCAACCGTGCTTACGAGACGCTTTCCGACAAGGAAAAACGTGCCGAGTATGATGAAATGTTGGCAAACCCATATGGCCGCAACGCAGGGAGCAATCCGTTCGGCAACGGTTTCGACGGCGGAGGTTTCCGTTATGAGTATCGGGAAGGGGAACCGTTCGGCGCGGGCGACTTTAATTTTGAAGACTTGTTTTCATCGTTCCGCCACGCCGGCTCCCGACCCGAGCAGCCGCGCGGCCCTGTCAAGGGAGAAGACCAACACGCCGAATTGAGCATTGATATTTACGCAGCCTATACCGGTGCGGAACGCAGTCTGACTTTGAATGTGCCGACTTTGGACGAATATGGCCGTATGGCTTACCAAAGCAAAACCCTCAACGTCAAAATTCCCAAAGGCATCGCCGAAGGCCAGCAAATCCGTCTGACAGGGCAAGGGCTGCCGGGCAGCAACGGCGGGGCGAACGGGGATTTGTACTTGAAAATCAAGTTCCACGACCGGCCGGACTTGTACGTCAAAAACAGAAAAGACGTATATCAGACGATAGACGTCAAACCGTGGGAGGCGGTATTGGGCGGCAAAATCATCGTTCCTACCGCATCCGGCCGCTTACAGGTCAATCTGCCTGCCAACACTCAGAGCGGCAAAACCATCCGCCTTAAAGGCAAGGGCATTCCGGCGAAAGAGGCGGGAGACCTATACTTGAATATCCGCATCAATGTCCCTGTTGCAGAAAGTGAAGCCGACCGTGCCGCATGGGAGAAACTGGCAGAACATTTCGCTGCGAAACACGCATGAAAGAAAGGATAAACCATGACGCAATCCACCGACATCACATTGACTTTTGAAGAAATCATTGCTGTCAGCCATTGCCGCCGCGATTGGCTGTTGGAACTCATCGAGGAAGACATCATCAGCATAGGCGGCAAGCCCGAACAAACTACGTTCAGCGGTTTCCACCTTGCACGTATCCGCCGCGCACAGCGTCTGAGCCGTGATTTTGAGGCCGGCATCCCGGCGTTGGGCTTGATTATGCGGCTTTTAGATGAAGTGGAAGAGTTGCGGAAAGCGCAGCGGCCGTCGGTGTTGCTGGAAGAAGAAGGACAATAAGGGCGTTGTTATATGTGAAGAAAGGTCGTCTGAAAACGAAACAGGTTTTCAGACGACCTTTTTAAGTATAGTCAGGTAACAAGGGTTTGGGATAAATAAAAGTTTAGCTTGGGCTTTATCTGAAAACTCCCAATACAATCAGCATCGACGTTGTACCGTCTGTTTATTTGCTGGATTTGATGAATTCCCACCTATGTCGGCATTGCGCTTTTATATTTACTTTTTCCCATATTTTTTGTACAACTTGGGTTTAACCTTATTTAAAGAGGTCGTCTGAAATGCCTGTCATGCTGATTGTCCGTCCGTCCGCGCGTGCGGGAGATGATGTGCGCACCTGTTCGCAGGCAGGGTGGCGTGCGCGGGTGTTGAGTCCGGTTGAAATCGAGCCGGACGAAGCAGCATTGCGCGGTTTGAAAGAACAGTTTTCCCGCGCGGATGCGGTGTTTTGGGTCAGTCCGACGGCGGTTGAAACCGCTGCGCCGTATGTGGATTTTTCAGACGACCTAAAGGTTCAGGTGGCGGTCGGGCAGGCAAGCGGTCGGGCGTTGGTACGCTGTGGCGCAAAAAATGTTTCTGTGCCGCAAGAAGGCAACGACAGCGAGGCGGTGTTGCGGCTGCCGGTTTGGGATACGCTGCCGCAGGGCGCGCGCGTATTGATTGTGCGCGGACGCGGCGGGCGCAATTTTTTGGCGGAGTCGTTAAAGAAAAAAGGCTTTGCAGTGGAAATCGCGGAAGTGTATTTCAGACGACCTAATGAATTGAATTGGCAGGATTTTGATGCCGAATCCATTGATGCTGCCTTTATCGCTTCGGGCGAACTGGTACGCGGGCTGTTTGCGCAGGTTCCGCCGCAATTTTCCCGATTCTTCGAATCCTTGTTATACTTCACCCATCATCCGCGCATAGCCGACGCGCTTCGCGAGGCGGGTGCGCGCCACATACGGGTCGTCGCTTCTCTGAAAGCGGCACTTTCATCATTTCCTAAGGAGCAAACCGATGAGCCGGTCTGAAGACAATCCATCCGAAGCAAACGAAGCCGGTCGGCCGATTATCGTCGACAGTCAGGGCAACGCGGGGTCGTCTGAAACAGCGGCTCCGAAAAAGGCCAAGCAGCCTAAAACCTCCGAATACGCAGGAACACACATGTCTGAATCTAAAAATCTTCCCCAAAACCAACCCGCCCCCGTCATCATCAAACAATCCGGCGGCAGAGGGCTGGCAGTAGGCGCGCTGGTGCTGGCGCTGCTGGGTTTGGGCGCAAGCGGCTTTTTGTTTGTGCAAGGACAAAACGTCTTGAAAAACCAAGAGCTTTCGTTTAACCAAAAGCTCGATAAAGCCGCCTTGGGCGAATCTGAAAACGCTTTACTCCTGAAAGACCATTTAAACCGCCAAACCGCCATCCAAGCCGAATTGGAGCGCTTGAGCAAAGCCCAAATGGCAAACAGCGAACAAATCCTGTTGACGCAAAAAGCGTATCAGGAGCTGACCAAAGGGCGCGTCAACTGGCTGGTTGACGAAGCGGAAACCATGTTGAACCTCGCCTCGCAGCAACTGCTGCTGTCGGGCAACGTACAAGGCGCGGCGGCGGTGTTGGAACATATCGACGGCCGCCTGAGCCGTTTCGACCAGCCCGAGCTGCTGCCCATCAAACAAGCCGTCAGCCATGATTTGGCGGCATTGAAAAACCGTCCGTATGTCGATATTTCCGGCACGGCGCTGCGCCTCGACCGTTTGGAAACCGCCGTTTCCGGCCTGCCGCTGGTGTTGGACGGCGTATTGCAGCCGGGCGAACAGGCGCAAAGCAACGGCGCATCTTCAGGCTCTTGGTGGCAAAACGCTTGGGACAAATCTTTGGTTGCGTTGAAAGGACTGGTGGAAGTCCGCCGACTCGACAATAAAGACGCGATGCTGCTGTCGCCCGAACAGGCGTATTTCGTCCGCGAAAACCTGCGCCTGCGCCTTTTGGATGCGCGTACCGCGCTGATGCAGCACAACGGCGAGGTTTATCAAAGCGATTTGAACTACGTCGAAGCCGCGGTCAAACAATACTTTGACGGCAAATCGCCCGCAACACAGGCATGGCTGAAAGAGTTGTCCGAATTGAAAGCGCTGGATGTACGCATGATTTCAGACGACAGTTTGAAAGCCAGCCTCAGCGCAATCCGCGCCTATCAAGACGGTACGCGCACTCCGGTCGCGCTGCCCGAACCCGTAACGACCGCCGCGTCCGCGCCCCTGCCCTCCGCCGCGTCCGAAGCTGCCGCTCCTCAAACCGCCTCGCAGGTGAATGAAACTGCTTCCGCACCGAAAACCGCACCGGCTCCGAGGGCTGCCCATCCTGCCAAAGCAAGACCCGCCCCTGCCGCCCAAACAGACGCGAAGCCTTTAGAAGCTCCGGCGCTGCCTTCCGAGACCAAACCGCAAAACATTTCCAAGCCGGAAAAGAAAGCGGCTCCTGAGAAACAAAGCCGCCCTGCCGCCGATGCTGATACCAAAGGAGGCCGTGCATGAAAGCCGTCGTCTGGATTGTCGTTTTATTTGCTGCCGCAGTCGGTATCGTCCTAACTTCCGGTATTTACACGGGTAATGTCTATATCGTCGTCGGACAGGTCATGATGCGGGTCAACCTGCACGCCTTTATCTTAGGGCTGGTCCTGTTTGTCGTTACCCTGTATTTCCTAATCAAATTCATCGTCGGCCTGATGAACATCCCCGCCCGTATGCAGCGTTTCGGCACGGCGCGCAAAGGCCGTCAGGCAGCCGTCGCTTTGAACAGCGCAGGTTTGGCGTTTTTTGAAGGCCGCTTTGAAAAAGCGGAGCAGGAAGCCGCCAAAGTATTGGAAAACAAAGAAGCCGGCGACAACCGCAACCTCGCGTTGATGCTGGGCGCGCACGCCGCCGACCAAATGGAAAACTTCGAACTGCGCGACCACTACCTGAAAGACATTGAAAAACTGCCGAACAAACAACAGCTTTCCCGCTATCTGTTGTTGGCAGAGTCCGCACTCGGCCGCCGCGATTATCCGACCGCACTGGAAAATCTGAACGCTGCCGCGCGCATCCATCCCAACCTGTCCCGCCTCGCCCGCCTGCAACTGCGTTATGCCTTTGACCACGGCGATGCAGAAGATGTGTTGGCGAAATCCGAAAAACTGATGAAAGTCGGCGCGATTAACGATTTTGAAGCGGAACAATACCAAAGCTGGGCATACCGCCGCCTATTGGCGGAAGCATCAGACGCAGCCGGTCTGAAAACCTGTCTGAAGCGCATTCCCGAGAGACTCAAAGCGGACGAATTGTGTGTCGCCATTGCCGAAAAATACGAGCGTCTCGGACTCTATACCGAAGCCGTCAAATGGGTGCGCCAATACTACCCGCAAAACCGCCGCCCCGAACTTTTGGAAGCCTTCGTCGAAAGCGTCCGCTTCTTCAACGAACGCGGCCAGCAAAAAGCCATCGACCTTGCCGATTCTTGGCTGAAAGACAAACCCGACGACGCACCGCTCTTGATGTACCTCGGACAGCTTGCCTACGGCCGCAGCCTGTGGGGCAAGGCACAAAGTTACCTCGAAGCCAGCATCGCCCTGCAACCGAGCATTGCCGCCCGCCTCATGCTGGCGCGCGTACTCGATGAAACCGGACAGCCGCAAAAAGCTCAGGAACAGCGGAAATTGGTTTTGGAAGCCGTCTCCGATGACGAACGCCACGCGGCGTTGGAGCAGCATAGCTGAGTTTGGGAAATATCTTTATCTATCCTCCCTTTTCAGACGACCTTTCATTGCGGAAACCGCCGCAAAGGTCGTCTGAAAACCGTTTTCCTTCCCTGTTTTACAAACAAACCGAAAGCCCCACATGACCTCTTTGAAAAACGACACCTTCCTCCGCGCCCTGCTCAAACAGCCCGTCGAATACACGCCGATTTGGATGATGCGTCAGGCGGGGCGTTATCTGCCCGAATACAAAGCCACACGCGCGAAAGCGGGCAGCTTCCTCGATTTGTGTAAAAACACCGAATTGGCGACCGAAGTCACCATCCAACCCTTAGAACGCTTCGATTTGGACGCGGCGATTTTGTTCTCCGACATCCTGACCGTTCCCGACGCGATGGGCTTGGGACTGTATTTTGCCGAAGGCGAAGGCCCGAAATTCGAACGCGCCTTGCAACACGAAGCCGACATCGCCAAGCTGCAAGTTCCCGATATGGAAAAACTGCAATACGTCTTTGACGCCGTCGGCTCCATCCGCAAAGCATTGGACGGCCGCGTACCGCTTATCGGCTTCTCCGGCAGCCCGTTCACGCTCGCCTGCTACATGGTCGAAGGCGGCAGCAGCAAGGAATTTCGCACCATCAAAACCATGATGTACTCGCGCCCCGATTTGCTGCACAAAATCCTTGACACCAACGCCCAAGCCGTTACCGCCTACCTCAACGCCCAAATCGACGCGGGCGCGCAGGCAGTGCAGATTTTCGATACTTGGGGCGGTGTTTTGAGCGATGCGGCGTTTAAAGAATTCAGCCTCAAATACATCCGCCAAATCGTCGCCGGATTGAAACGCGAAAGCGAAGGCAGACGCGTTCCCGTCATCGTGTTTGCCAAAGGCGGCGGGCTGTGGCTGGAGGGCATGGCGGAAATCGGCGCAGACGCATTGGGCTTGGACTGGACGTGCAACATCGGCGAAGCACGCCGCCGCGTCGGCAACCAAGTCGCCCTGCAAGGCAACTTCGACCCGTTTGCCCTCTTTGGCACGCCCGAATCCATCCGCACCGAAGTCGCACGCATCCTAGCCGACTACGGAAACGGCAGCGGCCATGTCTTCAACCTCGGACACGGCATCAACCAACACGCCGACCCCGAACACGCCAAAATCTTAGTCGATACCGTACACGAACTGTCGCGCCAATATCACGCTTGATTGAGCGTGTAACGTAAAAGGTCGTCTGAAAAATCGCCATACTCGTTTTTCAGACGACCTTTGTATATACTCATCATCTGAACCTTACCGCCTCAAACCAGTCAGACTCAAAAATATAGTGGATTAACTATAAACCAGTACGGCGTTGCCTCGCCTTAGCTCAAAGAGAACGATTCTCTAAGGTGCTGAAGCACCAAGTGAATCGGTTCCGTACTATCTGTACTGTCTGCGGCCTCGTTGCCTTGTCCTGATTTAGTTAATCCACTATACATCCGCTCCCGCCATTCCTCCACCGCCTATCGAACATGACTTTTCTAAAAGACATCACCTGGACAGAAATCTTCATTTTCGCCCATACCTGCGCCGCGCTCGGCTGCGTCTTGCGCGTGTTGTACAAACAAAAAAACATCGGCTCCACGTTTGCCTGGCTGATTATCCTCTTCCTTTTCCCCGTCTTCGGTACCATCGCCTACCTGCTTATCGGCGAGCCGCGGCTCGGCACGGCGCGGGCAAAGCGCACGGGCGAGATGAACCGTTTTTATCAAGGTTTCGTCGAAACTTACCTGTCTAACCTTTACCTTGATATCGGCGACAAAGTCAAATCCCGTTATCACGGCATCAGCAAAGTCGCTGCGAGCGGAACGGGACTTGGCGCGACGCGCAACAACGCCATGACGCTGCTGTCCACCACCGATGAAATCATCGACACCATACTTGCCGACATCCGTGCCGCCCGCCATTCCTGCATGCTCGCCTTCTACATCATCGAACCCGAAGGCAGGATAGAAGAACTGTTAAACGAACTCCTCGCCGCCGCCGACAGAGGTTTGGATTGCGCTATCCTCGCCGACGCAGTCGGCAGCAGCCGCTTTTTCGACAGCGGCTGGGTAGAAACCCTGCGCGAAGCCGGCGTAGAGGTCCACGCCTCCTTACCCGTCGGCGTCTGGCGCACCTTCTTCACCCGCACCGACCTGCGCAACCACCGCAAAATCCTCGTCATCGACAGCAAAATCGGCTACACCGGCAGCTTCAACCTCGTTGATCCCCGCTTCTTCAAAAAAGATTCCGGCGTCGGCGAATGGGTGGACGTCATGATGCGCTGCACCGGCCCACTGGTACTCGAACTCTCCGCCGTCTTCTTTGCCGACCTTGCCGTCGAAACCGACGAAAACCTCGAAAGCGTGCAGCAATATTTGACGCAGGCGCAAGAGCGCATTCCCGAAATCCTTCCCGAAAAAATGCAGCAGGGCGACATCGTCGCCCAAGTCATCCCCTCCGCGCCAGAACAGGGCAGCCACGTCATTTACGAAACCATCATCAGCGCGATTTACGCCGCCACCAAACAAATCACCATCACCACTCCCTATTTCGTCCCCGACGAACCCCTCCTGATGGCATTGACCATCGCCGCCAAACGCGGCGTCAAAGTTACCCTGATCCTGCCCGCCAAAGTCGATTCCCTCATGGTGCGCTACGCCTCCCGCGCCTACTACCCCATGCTGCTCGACGCAGGCGTCAAAATCGCCATGTTCGAAGGCGGACTGCTACACGCCAAAACCATGACCATAGACGAAGACTACGCCCTCTTCGGCACGGTCAACATGGACATGCGCAGCTTCTTCCTCAACCTCGAAATCAGCCTCGCCATCTACGACCGCGACATCACCAAACAAATCTGCAACCTCCAACGCGACTACCTCAAAAACAGCAGCTACATCACCGTCAAAGCATGGCAGCAACGCTCCAAATTCCGCGGGCTGATTGAAAATACCGTCCGCTTAGTCAGTCCGCTTTTGTAGCAGATGAAAATGGACTCGTACCGTCATTTTCCGCAGGAATTCCAATAATAAAGGTCGTCTGAAAACCAGCTTTCAGACGACCTTTATCAAATACAACTCTACCGCTAAAACTCAAAACCGCTTTCAAATATCCGTGCCTGTCCGCTGATAGGATCGGTAAACTCAATTCTTTTTGCCAAAAGTTTCAAAGGTTTTCCATAATCCTCATCACCCGCCGCAGACGGAACGGGATAAAGTGCATCGTTCATCAGCGGCATGCCCAGGCTCATCATATGCACGCGCAGTTGGTGTTTTTTTCCCGTATGCGGCGTAAGGCGGTAGAGGCTGAACGCGCCACGGTTTTCGATAAGCTCGATTGTCGTGTGTGCGTTCGGCTCACCTTCCACTTCAAGTGTCGTAAAAAATTTTTCCCCGCGCACCATGCGTGAAGAAATGTTCAGCGGATAAACCAAATCCGTCCGCGTCGGCGCGATTGCCTGATAAGTTTTGCAGACAGTTTTATTTTGGAACATGGTTTGATAATCTCGGCGCGTGGCAGGATTGTGCGACAGCAGCATGACCCCTGCCGTATCCTTATCCAAGCGGTGAATCGGCGTAATGTCCGCTACATTCAAATGCTGCAATTCCGGCCGCAGGCGCAGGCGGGTCAGCAGCGTTTCACGCAAAAAACGCCCGCTGGGGATGACGGGCAGAAAATGCGGTTTATCAACCACGATAAGATGTTCATCGACAAACAGAATCTTCTCTTCAAACGGAATCCGCGGTTCGCTGTCTCCGCTGGTTTCACGGTAATAAAACATCGTCTTGCCCGCTTCAAACACCGTATGCTCGTTAAACGGCGTCCCGTCCGCACCTACCACGAAACCGCTGTTCAGCCGCCTGCGCCAATTTTCTTTACCGACAAAAGGAAAGCGTGTACAGAGAAAATGCAGGAGCGGCAGGCCGTAGAACTCTTTTTCATGCGGCAGCACCAAATAGCTGGGCTTTACACCGTCTAAAAGGGGTAGGGGGTTGGAGCGTTTTTTCATGCGGCGGATTGCTTATAAAAAAATTGTATAAAAATGATTGAATGGTTCTGTAATTGATAAATTCGACTGTCTAAACGGATTTAAGCTTTTGATTTAGCGTTTTATCATCATTTTTTTAAAAAAAATTTACAAAAATTGTTGACAATAAATATTTGATAAATTAATTTTTTAAAAAATATGATGAGAAACCGAGGAAGGCATGAAAAATATTTTCATCCCAATTTTTCCTTTGTGCCGTCTGTTGCTTTAGCTGAATTTTCTTTACTGATAGGGAAAGGGTTAAATTATAAGCTGCTGTCATTTATGTAAATAGTGAAAGTTGGCATTCGGAATTATCTTCTGCTATCTACATCCAGACAGACCCAGCAAGTTTATTTTCATTTCAACTGAACTTCAAGAAAATAATCGGAATAAGAATATGGGCTTGAGTATGGTAGGCATACCTTATGATATAAGAGAAAAGGCAGAATTGTATGGTAACGTCAGTTATTTATGGGAGGAAAGCCGTAATTTAAATGGTATGCTTAAAATAAAGCCAAGGATAAGAGCCTATAAAATATCAATTAGGGATTAATTATACTGCTGTTTAGGACGGTGAAAATCCGGCTTTATTAAATCATTTGTTGGCGGAGTTATAGGAGGAGCTGCTGGTGGATGTTCGCCATCATATTTATCTGCATCTTCTCCATCAAGAAAACCGCTGCTGACTCCAATTTGAATGGTGATGCGAAATGTCAAATTTGTACATAACATTTGCTTTGGTGATTGCATTCAATATTATTTTACGCAAATTATATAAAAAATTTGCTTGTAAAAATGGTTGGTGTGAGTTCATCTATTATTTTGTTATCTTTTTTCTTAATGTTTACATATTTGTTCGTTATGTGAAATGGTGAGATATACGGCAGTTAAGATGATATATGCTGTTGTATATTTATTCTTGGTGAATATGATGAGGATGGTGTTGCTTTTTTATATAAATTATTTATGAGGAAGATGCTGAACGTGATACGTCTTTTTTTACTTGAAGTCCGAAACGTCAGACAGAGTCCGCGGTCGGACAGATAAAATGGTGGCGTGCATTTTGAATTTGAGCCAATAAGGTTGTCTGAAAATTTTTTTAGACGACCTTTTGGCTCAAATCCTTCATCGCCGAAACCTCACAACTCCTTAAAAATCAGCTATAATTGCCGACTATTTTGATTACGGTATCCCTATTTGAAATGGCACAAAAAATCCAATCCGTCAAAGGCATGAACGACCTTTTGCCCGTCGAACAAAAAGATTTCAAGTTGACCGCTGCGTTTTGGCAGGCATTTGAAGATGTGGTCGGCCGCTGGACGCGTGCTTATGGTTATCAGCAAATCCGTACGCCGATTGTCGAGCAGACGGGTTTGTTTGTCCGCTCCATCGGCGAAGAAACCGATGTGGTCGGCAAGGAAATGTATACCTTTTCCGATTCCAACGACTCTTTGAGCCTGAGCCTGCGGCCGGAAGGTACGGCATCCTGCCTGCGTGCGGTGGTCGAACACAATCTGTTGTACAACAGCCCGCAAAAGCTGTGGTACATGGGTCCGATGTTCCGCCGCGAGCGTCCGCAAAAAGGACGTTACCGCCAGTTTCATCAGGTCGGTATCGAGGCTTTGGGTTTTGAAGGCCCGGACATCGACGCGGAAATCATCGCGATGTCGGCGGATTTGTGGGACAAGCTGGGTATCCGCGATTACCTGACTTTGGAAATCAACAGCTTGGGCAACCGCGAAGAGCGTGCGGCGCACCGTGCGGCTTTGGTCGAATATCTGACCCGTCATGAAGATAAATTGGACGAAGACAGCAAACGTCGTCTGAAAACCAATCCGTTGCGCGTTTTGGATTCCAAAAATCCCGATTTGCAGGAAATCTGCAATGCCGCGCCGCATCTGACCGATTATCTGGGTGAGGAATCGCGCAATCATTACAGCCGTTTCAAAGCCATGCTGGAAGGCTTGGGCATCCAATATTTTGAAAATCCGCGACTGGTGCGCGGCTTGGATTATTACAACCAAACCGTTTTTGAATGGACGACCGACAAACTCGGCGCGCAGGCGACGGTGTGCGGCGGCGGCCGTTACGACGGTTTGATTGAAGAACTCGGCGGCAAGCCCGCTCCGTCTATCGGCTTTGCAATGGGCATCGAGCGGCTGCTGCTGCTGGTTAGCGAATACGGTTCGCTGGAAGTCAATGCCGCGCCTGACGTGTACGCCATGCATCAGGGCGAGGGCGCGGATTTGCAAGTGATGAAATACGCGCAAGCCTTACGCGCACAAGGTTTCAACGTGATGCAGCATTCCGGCTATCAAAGCCTGAAAGCGCAAATGAAAAAAGCCGATAACAGCGGCGCGCGCTTTGCCCTGATTGTTGCGCAAGACGAATTGGCGAACGGTACGGTTACGCTTAAAGACATGAACGGCGCACACGGTCAGCAAACCGTCGCCGCCGACGATTTAATCCACACTTTACAACAATGGAAGAACGCATAAATGGCAGCCCATCTCGAAGAACAACAAGAATTAGACAATTTTAAATACTTTTGGAAAAGTACCGGCCGATGGCTGTTTGCCCTGCTGATCGCGGCGGCATTGGGCTATTTGGGCTATACCATGTATAAGAGCCATAAAGCCTCGCAAAGTCAGGAAGCTGCCGAAGTATTGGCGAAAATCGTCGATAAAATGCAGGCAAAAGCCTCGCAAGCCGAAGTGAATGCCGATTTGACCAACCTCCAGCAAAATTACCCGGACTCCATTGCCGCCGCGCAAGCGACGCTGATGGCGGCTGCGACCGAATATGATGCCCGCCGTTACGATGTGGCGGAAGGTCATCTGAACTGGGTGTTGAAAAACCAAAAAGCCCCGCTGGTTCAAGCATTGGCGGCGCAGCGTTTGGGCATCGTCCTGTTGCAGCAGAAAAAATACGATGCCGCGATTGCAGCCTTGAATACGAAAGTTGAAGCAGATTTCGAGCCGCTGCTTTTGGAAGCGAAAGGCGATGTTTATGCCGCGCAAAACAAAACCAAAGAAGCCGCGCAAAGCTATCAGCAGGCTTTGGAAAAGCTGCCTAAAGACGCCATCGAACGCGAATTGCTGCAAATGAAGCTGGATTCGCAAAAATAAGGTCATCTGAAAAATTGAAAGACTATGTGGCTTGTCGGAATCTTTCCGGCAAGCCTTGTCTGTTTTAATTGTGTTCCACTATATTTTCAGACGACCTTTTGTTTGAATATGCATCATGCAGGGACAAGATTCGCCGAACAGGTCGTCTGAAAAGGCAGATTATTTGGCTTTGCGTTTGAGTAGAAAATACATAGGTACGATATAAAAAAGCGTGCTGATAATTAATGAGACTATGATTTTGAGTGGTCGGTCTGTTTGATACACGCCGAGCAATAAGCCAATCCCGAAATTTACAGGGAGAAAAATGCATAGTGATGTTAAGATGATTTTTTTCATTGCGTAAAATCCATTAACTATGGCTGGATGAAACTCGCCATACCATATTTGTAGTTGATAAGCGCAGGCAAGTTCCCCAAGTCAAAGATGGCTGTATGGGACGGAAATTACAGCTCAAGCCATTGTTGCTGTTGAATCTATTTTCAGACGACCCCTTATCTTTTTTAACCTACCGTGTTTTGAAAACACCTGCTTGTGTTGCAGGTTCGCTTCCGAACCGACACTTGACACAGAAAGACCTCATCATGAAACCCACCATCGCCCTTGTCGGCCGCCCGAATGTTGGCAAATCCACCTTGTTCAACCGCCTGACGCGCACCAAAGACGCGCTTGTGCACGACCTGCCCGGCCTGACCCGCGACCGCCATTACGGACACGGCAAAATCGGCAGCAAACCTTATCTCGTCATCGATACCGGCGGTTTCGAGCCGGTTGTGGACAGCGGGATTTTGCACGAAATGGCGAAGCAGACCTTGCAGGCTGTCGATGAAGCCGATGCCGTCGTGTTCTTGGTGGACGGCCGCACCGGCTTGACCCCGCAAGACAAAATCATCGCCGACCGTCTGCGCCAAAGTCCGCGCCCCGTTTATCTGGCGGTAAACAAAGGCGAGGGCGGCAACAGAGCCGTGCTTGCCGCCGAGTTTTACGAGTTGGCATTGGGCGAGCCGCACGTTATTTCTGGTGCGCACGGCGACGGTGTGTATTACCTGATTGAAGAAATTTTAGAAAATTTCCCTGAGCCTGAAGCCGAAGAAGCCGATGTAAAACATCCCGTTTTTGCCGTTATCGGTCGTCCGAATGTCGGCAAATCCACGCTGGTTAACGCCATTCTCGGCGAAGAGCGCGTGATTGCCTTCGATATGGCAGGCACGACGCGCGACAGTATCCACATCGATTTCGAGCGCGAAGGCAAACCGTTTACCATCATCGATACCGCAGGTGTGCGCCGCCGCGGCAAAGTCGATGAGGCGGTGGAAAAGTTCTCCGTTATCAAAGCGATGCAGGCGGTTGAAGCGGCAAACGTTGCCGTTTTGGTGTTGGATGCGCAGCAGGACATCGCCGACCAAGATGCCACGATTGCCGGTTTCGCCTTGGAAGCGGGGCGCGCGCTGGTGGTTGCCGTCAATAAATGGGACGGCATCAGCGAAGAGCGGCGCGAGCAGATCAAACGCGACATTTCCCGCAAACTGTATTTCCTCGATTTTGCCAAGTTCCACTTCATTTCCGCATTGAAAGAACGCGGTATAGACGGGTTGTTCGACAGCATTCAGGCAGCCTACAACGCTGCCATGATTAAGATGCCGACGCCGAAAATCACCCGCGTCCTGCAAAGCGCCGTCGAACGCCAACAGCCGCCGCGCGCAGGTTTGGTGCGCCCGAAAATGCGCTATGCCCACCAAGGCGGCATGAACCCGCCCGTGATTGTCGTACACGGCAATTCGCTGCACGCGATTTCCGACAGCTATACGCGCTACCTGACCCAGACGTTCCGTAAAGCCTTCAACCTGCAAGGCACGCCGCTGCGGATTCAATACAATGTTTCGGAAAACCCGTATGAAAATGCGGAAGACAAACCGAAGA
>ERZ773009.695-NODE-695-length-24565-cov-12.714688_pt1 | contig 24565 bp, 21 predicted proteins | sample MGYA00580663_ERZ773009 | MGnify/ENA primary metagenome ERZ773009 (study PRJEB29015, sample SAMEA2737969) | human oral metagenome | biome: human oral; feature: human-associated habitat; material: dental | place: China | collected 2026 ... | reverse complement strand
TCGGCATCACGACCTCGGGCAACTCGAAAAACGTGCTCTACGCCTTCCGCATGGCGAAGGCACTGGGGCTCACGACGATCGCACTCACGGGCGCATCGGGCGGCAAATGCGTCATGGGCGGCTACGCCGACATTGTGATCAAGGCACCCGCCGAGGAGACATATATGATACAGGAGTACCACCTCCCGATCTACCACACCCTCTGCATCGCCCTCGAGGAGGAGTTCTTCGGTGCATAGTGATCTGCGAATCGTGCGTGCCGTGTGATGCTCCGAAGCACCCCCCCAGCAGAGCCTGCACGGTACGAAAGCATAACGCCAAAATAATCAAAGGAGGAATCCCAATGCCATTGACGCACGATGATTTCAAGAAGCTCGCGAACGGCAGCGACATCCGCGGTGTCGCCGTCCCGGGAGTCGAAGGCGAGCCCGTCACCCTCACCCCCGAGGCGGCAAACCGCATTGCAAAGGGCTTTGTTCGTCTCCTCACGGAGAAGACCGGCAAGAAGCCCGCCGAGCTGCAGATCGCTGTCGGCCACGACTCGCGCATCTCCGCACTCGCCATCAAGGACTGCGTCCTCACGGGGCTCACACACACGGGCGCACACGGCATTGACTGCGTGCTCGCCTCCACGCCCGCCATGTTCATGGCGACCATCTTCGAGGACACAGCGGCGGACGGCTCCATCATGATTACCGCAAGCCACCTCCCCTACAACCGCAACGGGCTGAAATTCTTCACCTCAGCGGGCGGCGCGGAAAAATCCGATATCCAGAAGATCCTCACCTACGCTGCAGAGGCCGAGGAGGCGCACGGCACCCTCGACAACGTGCTGAAATTCGACCTCATCGGCCGCTACAGCGAGCACCTCGTCCAGAAAATCCGCACAGCACTCGGCGGAGAGGAAAAGCCGCTCGCGGGCATGCACATCGTCGTCGACGCGGGCAACGGTGCGGGCGGATTCTTCGCGGGGCGCATCCTCACCCCGCTCGGCGTGGACACCTCGGGCAGCCGCTACCTCAACCCCGACGGACACTTCCCGAACCACATCCCGAACCCCGAGGATCCGAAGGCAATGCTCGCCATCAAGGAAGCCGTCATCGAGAACGACGCCGACCTCGGACTCATCTTCGACACCGACGTCGACCGCATGAGCGCCGTCCTCGCGGACGGTACGGATGTCAGCCGCAACGCACTCATTGCCATGATGGCGGCAATCCTCGCGCCCGACTACCCCGGCTCCACCATCATCACGGACTCCGTCACCTCCGACGGCCTGCACGACTTCCTCGAGAACGACCTGCACCTAAAGCACCTGCGCTACATGCGCGGCTACAAGAACGTCATCAACGAGTGCATCCGCCGCAACGAGGCGGGCGAGGTCTCACCACTCGCCATCGAGACCTCTGGGCACGGCGCACTCTCTGAGAACTACTACCTCGACGACGGCGCCTACCTCGCCGTGAAGCTCATCATTGCAGCCGCAAAGGCACGCGCCGAAGGCAGAACGCTCGACGACCTCATCGTAAACCTCCGCCAGCCGGCTGAGGCACGCGAAATCCGCATCAAAATCAAAGATGTGGACGATGTGAAAGCGTACGGCAAGAAAGTCCTCGCCGCGTTCGAGGAACGAGCAAAGGCAAAGAGCCTCACGATTGCAGAGCCGTCCTACGAGGGCGTGCGCATCGTCTTTGACGGCGGCTGGGCGCTCCTCAGAATGTCGCTGCACGACCCGAACATGCCGCTCAACATCGAGGCGGACGCCGCGGGCGGCGCAGACGAGATCGAGCGCACGGTCAAGGAGCTCATCAGAGGCTTTGACGCCCTCGACCTCTCCGGATTCCAAAACTGACACACAGACTGCCGCATGACGCACTCATGCGGCAGTTTTTCTATCCTCACTTAGCCCCACGGCCTCATTTTACAATTTATACATTATATTATAGTATGCATTAACCTTATTTTATGATATACTATTCATTATTCTAAAAGAATTGGAACCTCCCCACCCGAGACCGGAGGGAAAGCAGGGACATGACAAAATTCTTCCACAACATATGGGACAGCCGTGTTCTGCTCCTGTGCGGCGCCCTGATTGCAGTGCTTGCAGCGCACACATGGCAGACACTTTCGAATGCGCCCTATACGCCAACGCATGTGCAGTATGCCATCCTCGAGGGAGAACCCGAGTACAAGGACATCATCGGCTTCGACCCCGCGCATTTCGACTGGCAGCCGTATGACTATCCCATCCCGCCGCCCATGCCGCCCGAGACGACCACAGTCTACCTCTCGTGGCAGATTCCCGCGACAACACCGCTCTTTATCGACCATGTCCTCTTTACGACGACAAATCAGGACGCCTACGTCTACCTCGACAACGAACTCATCTACATCCACGGCAACTGGTCCGATCTCACGGACTCACGCGGGCGGACGCTTCATTTCCTCCACGTAGACAAGGATCTCGCGGGGAAGCGCCTCACAATCATGCTGCACACGGGCTATGCGAACTGGCTCGGCAGCCTCGATTACTTCCTCATCGGCAGCGAAAAATCCCTCATCCGCAAGATCAGCACGGCGGATGCAATCTACATCGCAAGTCTCTCGATCGCACTCTCCCTCATTGTCTTCCTCGTCATGGATCTCGTCTGGCGCGATATCCGTACACGGCGCAAAATACAGGTCTACCTCATTGCCTTCCTCGTGAGCTTCATCCTGTGGACGGCGGGCATATCGTCCTTCTTCCCGCGCCTCCTCGGCATCCCTGAGCTCTGGTGGGAGCTCCACCTCATGATGCTCTACATCATGCCGATCACATTCGCCAAGATCACGCAGGAGATCACGGCACCACAATATAAGAAAGCCGTGCGAGTCGTCATCATCGCATATGCAAGCCTCTTTGCAATTGCCACGATCCTTGAAATCTGCGGGCTCGACGGCTATATGAACCTGCTCTTCCTCTTCTATCCGATTCTCCTCGTCAGCTGCCTCGCGCTCATCTACATGCTCTTCCGTTCAGATTGGTCGCAGTATCCTGCTTGTCGTTACGGCGTGATTGCAATGCTTTCGCTGACCATCTTCGTCGGCATCGATGCCCTGCATTGGGAGTATCACCTCCTCGCATCTATGCTCTCGACCACGATCTTCTCGATCTACGCCGTCATCCCCTTCGTCTTCTTCCTCATCCGCGAGCAGATGCAGATGGACGCGCAGCTCGCACAGCAGAATGAAGTGCTCGCGCGCGAGCTGCAGGAGTCGCAGGACGAAGCGAGCCGCGACTTCCTCACGGGTGCGTTCAACCGCCATCAACTCGCAGACGGCATTACGAAATACGGATCACTCGCCAACACGCGCGGATTCAACTTCTCGTTCGCCATCTTCGACGTGGATCACTTCAAAGAGGTCAACGATACGCGCGGCCATCTCGGGGGCGACCGCGTGCTGAAGCAGATCGCGGATACGGTTCACGCACACATCGACCGCCGCCATATCTTCATCCGCTACGGCGGCGATGAATTCGTCCTCCTCGCCCTCCATCACAATCTCAAGGAGATGGTCGCATTCTGCGACGCGCTGCGCCAGACTCTCGCGGAGACATTGGACGGCGTTACCCTGAGCTTTGGCGTCTCGACATGGCACGGCGAAGCGGATCATATGGCGGCGCTCATGGAGCGCGCCGACCGCGCCCTCTACCGCTCGAAGGAAAAGGGGCGCAACGCCGTCTCCGGCGAGGACGAATGTCTGGAGGAGCCCGAGACACCTTGACGCGCGGCATAACAATAGCGTAACTTTCCCCATAAATACAAAATATAGCTGCCACATGAAAGCATTTGTTCTCATGTGGCAGTCTTTTTTCGTGTATACCTCGTTCTTGCTTAGCAAAACTCGTATTCTTTTTCATTTTCCTATTGTTCTCTATCTAATAGGATGATATAATTAAGATAAATATCAGTGAATGATCGTCTCTGCTCCTCTCTCCAAGGAGGTGCACCCCATGAATAAAATACTCGTGTTTCTGCGGGGGAATGTACTCACCCTGCTCTGTGTATCGCTCCTGATTGGAGCAACGGCGCTCGCGTGGAGCCTCCTTGCGACACCGCTCGATCCCTATATGCGTGCCGAGTACGCCGTCATGAAGGGGAACCCAGAGTACAAGGACATCATCGGATTTCGTGCGGGCAATTTTGACTGGCAGGAGTATGACTACCCGGCGCCGCCGCCTATGCCGGATGACACCACGACGGTCTACCTCTCGTGGCGCATCCCGCTCTCCGCGCGCTTTATGAACGACCACATCCTATTTGCGACGACGAATCAGGATGCCTACGTCTACCTCGATGACGAGCTCATCTATATGCATGGCGACTGGAGCAAGCTCACGGACTCACGCGGGCGCGCGTTCCACTACGTGCATCTCGATCAAGATCTGGCGGGCAAACGCCTCACGATCATGCTGCACTCGGGTTATCCGAACTGGCTCGGCAGCATCGACTACTTCATGATCGGCTCCTCGCACCTCTTTCTGCGGAGCCTCAGCCTCGCCGACGCAATCTACATCTCGAGCCTGTCGGTTGCAGTCGCGCTCATCGTCTTCCTCGTCATGGATCTCGCGTGGCGCGGCGCACATGCGCGCCGCCGCCGCATGCAGCTCTATCTCATTGCCTATCTCGCGAGCTTTATCCTGTGGACAACGGGCACCTCCTCCTTCTTCCCGCGCATCTACGGCATGGCAAATTTCTGGTGGGAACTCCACCTCGTCATGCTCTACATCATGCCTCTGATCTGCACACGGATCACAGAGGAAATCGTCTCGCCGCAGTTCATTAGACACGTAAAAAAAATAATGAAGGTATTCGCCCTGCTCTTTGTCACGGCGACCATCACGGAGATCGTGGGTCTCGACGGTTACATGAATCTCCTCTTCCTCTTCTATCCGCTCCTGCTCATCGGCAGCCTCGTGCTCATCTACACCCTCGTCCGCTCGAACTGGGAGTATCACCCCGCCTGCCGCTATGCTGCCTTCGCCATGACCGCGATCGTCATATTCGGCGGCATCGACGCGCTGCACTGGGAGTATCATCAGCTCTCCGTCATGCTCTCGACCACCGTCTTCTCGATCTATGCGAGCATCCCCTTCATCTTCTACACGATCCGCGAGCAAATGCTGAAGGACGCGGCGCTTGCGCAGGAGAACGAAGAGCTCGTACGCGAGCTGGAGATCTCACAGAACGAGGCGCAGCGTGACTTCCTCACGGGCTGCTACAACCGCCACCAACTCGGCAATGGCTTTGCAAAGTTCTCCGCCCTCGCCTACGAGCGCGGATTCAAATTCTCGTTTGCCATCTTCGACGTCGACCATTTCAAGACCGTCAACGACACGAAGGGGCATCTCGCGGGCGACCAGATCCTCAAGGAGATCGCGGATACCATCCACGAGGAGATCGACCGCCGCCACCTCTTCATCCGCTACGGCGGCGACGAGTTCATCCTCCTCGCCCTGCACTACGACCTCGAGGCAATGGTTGCGTTCTGCGAGCATCTCAGACGCATCCTCGAGCAGCGCCTCGACGGCGTCACGCTCAGCTTCGGCATCTCCACCTGGCACGGCAAGAAGGATCGCCTCCGCGCGCTCATCGACCGCGCCGACCGCGCCCTCTACATCTCGAAGGAAAAGGGACGCAACACCGTCTCCGCCGAGAATGAGGAGGGTGCGGCGTAGGCGCGATAGGACAGAGTGGGCGGAAAAGATGCGCCCGATTGAGGAAAACCTTGGATTGGCAGCAGATTTTGCGTCCAATCAAGGAGACCGACCGCAAGCATAGTGAGAAACCTATGCTGAGGTCGGTCGACACAGAGTGGGCGGAAAAGATGCGCCAAGCCCCAATTAGCCCCCATACCACAACCTTCTATATAGACATGGAGAGAGCGCCGTTTCCGCAGACGGCGCTCTCTCCGTTTTCTTCTCATCCTGTTTTTTTGCCAATCCCACTGCAATATGCTACAATGAGGGCGTTTTCATCTATCATCTAAAAAGGAGAATCCAATGCACCAGATCGATACTGGCATCAAAGAAAATTTCTTCCAGTGGAAGGGCCGCCTCAACCGCAAGCGCTACCTCAACCGCACCATCGTCATCTTCCTCGCAGGCCTCGCCATCTACATCCTCATGGCACTCCTCGCCCTCCTCGTGGGCGGCGACCCCGCACACCCTGACGAAACTGCCGCCATGGGCGTCGTCGGCTTCTTCACACTCCTGCGCATCCCGCTCACCGTCGCGAGCTTCATGCTCATGATCCGCCGCCTGCACGATGTCGGACTCTCAGGCTACTTCTGCCTCGCGGCATTCATCCCCTTCGTCAACCTCGGGCTCATCCTCTACCTCTTATTCAAGCAGGGCACAGTGGGCGACAACGCCTACGGCCCCGACCCGCTTGGCAGCGCAGTTGGAACAGCTGCACCCGATACCCCTCAAAGACCGGAGAACCCCTACGCACGCGCCACCTACGGCGACGCGCCGACAGACATCGCGCCGCCGCACGATCAGAAAGACTGACCGCGCATGAACGAACATTTTTTCAGCAGAACAGGCAGACTCACGCGCCGCGACTACGCCCTCCGGATCGGGGCGCTCTTCGGCGCGACAGCACTCGCCCTCAACATCGCGTTCTACCTCCTCGTACCCGCCGCCTATACTGCGGCAACAGCCTTCTTCCGCGAGGCAACCGCCGCGTTCTGGATCTTCCTCATCATAGGATTTGCGCTCATCATCACCCTCGTCTACACCCTCTTCCCGCTGCTCGCCATCCCGGCCACCGTCCGACGCCTGCACGACATCGGCTGCAGCGGCAGCCTCGCCTTTCCCCTCCTCTTCGCGGGTCTCATCCCCATCGGGCTGCCCATGCTCGCCCTGCTCTTTCTCGCTGGCGTGCTTGAGATGATGAACCTCAGCCCCGACCTCATCTTCTTTGACAGCCCCGAGGAAGTTGGACTCGTACTCGGCAGCTTTGCATTCGTTTACATCTTCCTCGTCTTTATCGGCATTTTCGTGCTTGCCCTATTTTCCGCGTGGATCTTTCTCAAAAAGGGAGACCCGGTGGCCAATCGCTACGGAGAACCGCCCGTCGAGGAGGAGCTTCCCCCCGTCCGCGCGGCATACTTCCCGACACAGGGCACAATTGCGCGCATGCCGTTCATCATGCGCTCCCTCCTCCTCCTCGCCGCCGCCGCCATCCTCGTCCCCTCCCTCATCGAGGCGACCCTCTACCCCGTCGTCCTCATGCTGGATGGCATGCGCATTCTGCCCACGGGACTCGACTTCTTCGTCCTCCTCCTCAGCCCGAATCTCTTCCCGCTCGCGCTCCTGCCGCTCATCCTCTGCCGTCTGCGCACCCTCGGCAGGAGCAAATGGGAGGCGGCGCTCACATGTGCGCCTTTCCTGCCGTGCCTCCTCCTCTCCTGGAAGATCTCCGCCGTCCTCGGCGAGCTCGACCGCGTCGACGATGCCACCCCGCTCGACAGCACACCTCTGTATGACTACATCTCCATCAGCAGCGACGGCAACAGTTTCTTGATCACGCTCTCCATCCTCTGCGGCATCCTCGCCCTCATCGGCATCATGCGGCTGCTGCACAGAGATGAGGAATACGATAACACTTCATCGTCCTGATACTGCCCGGTAAAGATACCGAGCATATATCCTCTGACAATAGACAGAAAGCGAGGCAATCATGTTCTGTCCGAAATGCAGCAAATTCGTCCCCTCCTCCGCAAATGCCTGCCCGAACTGCGGCATCCCCATCATCTCCGGCTTCTCGCCGAACTACGGCGCGGGCTTCGACCTCGGCGATGACGACACGGAGAGCCGAAACGATGCAAAGCCACGCAAAACAATGGACAGCGACCTATATGACGATGTGCCTGATAATGACATCGTCATAACAGACAGCGACAAACCCACAGGCATCGGCAGCAAACTCAAATCCCTCTTCGGCTTCGGCAAAGGCTGAAATAACGCACAAAAAAACGCCCCGATAAGCGTCGGGGCGTTTTTCATATCAAAGAAATGGTGCGATTGGCGCGAGTCGAACGCGCGACCCTCTGCTTAGGAGGCAGATGCTCTATCCATCTGAGCTACAACCGCAAGCCTATTGCATTTTATCAAAAGACAGCGCGATATGCAAGTACATACAAAAACCCCGCAGGCATTCCTGCGGGGTTCGGGTGACGGAGCGCTCTTAGGCGAGCTTCTCCATATCCACCGTCTGGATCGCGATGTCCTTCACCGAGACGGGGTACGCCTCGCCTGCGACAATCGCCTTCTTATCGATGACATCCTGCAGGCAGGTCGTGACCTCTGCCTTCGTCAGACCGTCCTTCGGATCCATCAGGCTCAGCGTCATCTCCTTGCCGCTCGACATCTTCATCGTCATGCGCAGCTGTTTCTTCGTCGACATATGAACTCCCTCCTTTCTATGATCTTAGTAGCGTTCTCAGTCCTCGAGAACGGCCGTGTCCGTGCGCGTCACGAGGCTCAGGCCGTGCTTCTGGAGACCCGCGAAACCGCGGCCCACCGTCAGCGCATCCGCATCCGTGAGGCTCGGCGCAATCCCGCTGATCGTGCGGTTCTTGTAGAGCGTCTTGCCGTCCGCGCCGACTCCCGTCGTCACCTTGAGCGTGATCTTGCTCGCTGCATCTTTGCGTGCCATGTGGATCAACTCCTTTCTCTTTGTTCTCCGTAAGCGCTTTACACATGGATACCTGCCGTCAGCGGAAAAAGGAGGAGGCGCACTCAAAAAATTCTTTACACAAGAACGCATTTTCTATATAATACCATTCAGAAAGGAACAGGTGATTGTTTTTAATCACTCGTGCCTGTGCGCTGCGCCGGCGGCAGGCAGGAGGGGCGGCAAATGCTGCCCGTTAGGGAATGAAAGGAGATCCGAAATGAACCGGACGAAGAGAGAAATCCTCATGCAGAGACTTCCCGCAGCAGCGGAGATTCTCGCACTCGTACCCGACAGTGGCGCAAACGGCTCCGGCGAGACCGTCGTCCATACCGCCGCAGGGGACAGCCTGAAGCTCCCCGCAACCACCGAATACGTCCTCTCCTGCCTCGCCGAGCGCGAGGACAAGGAGATCCGCCTCATCCGCAGGAACGCCGCGCGTCTCCTCGCACGCCGCCGCAACATCATCCTCCCCATCCTGCACGGCTGCGTCCTCGCGCCCGTCATGATGCGCCCCGTACAGAAGCGCTGCGGCAGACTCGGCTACATCAACATCGCACGCGCACCGCTCGTCGCACACAGCGCGCGCGGCACCGACGTTGCCCTCACGAGCGGCGCCGTCATCCACTCCCTCTGGCAGCCGCCCACCGTAAAGAAACTCGTGCAGGAGGGGCGCGCCGTCCACTACAAACTCCTCCTCGACGTACGCCGCCAGCTACGCTCAGCGGAGGAACTGGGCTAAGAAGGCACCGTTAGAGATGATGTGTCCTTAAGCGAACCCGCTTGCATTTTTCCTCCATTCATTGTATGATACAGATACAGAACAACGGAGGGTACAATATGCAAATCTCAAGCCGCTTCACCATCGCCATCCACATCCTCATCTGCGTCGAACTCTACGGCAACGACGCCCCCGCCACGAGCGAGAGCCTCGCGGGCAGCATCGGTGCGCATCCCGTCGTCATCCGCCGCATCCTCGGACAGCTGCGCCGCGCGGGACTCATCACCGTCGCACGCGGACGCGAGGGCGGCGCCCACATCGCGCGCCCCCTTGCGGACATCACCCTCGCCGACGTATTCCGCGCCGTCGAGAGCATCGCAGACGACACACTCTTCAGCTTCCACGAGAACCCGAACCCCGCCTGCCCCGTCGGCCGTAGCATCCACACGATCCTCGACGGCCACCTCGCCGCCATCCAACGCGCAATGGAGCGCGAGATGGAGCAGACAACCCTAGCGGACGTGATGAACGAGGCGCGCGTGGAGGTTGCGGCAGAGTGACCTGGATGCACGGAACGATCTATATCAAGAAGGAGGTTTCACATGCTTGTTCGTGACGAGACGCGTCATATCAGCGGCATCCGTACGGACAACCGAAAAAAGTCTCCCTACGGACAGCATGTGTCAAAGCACAGGAACACGGCAGCGCCCACCGTCATCGAACTCTTTGCAGGAGGCGGGGGGCTTGCCCTCGGACTTGAGCGCGCGGGCTTTCACACGCTCGGTCTTGTCGAGCTGGACAAGGACGCTGCCGCGACCCTCCGTCACAACCGCCCGGCATGGCGTGTCATCAACGAGGATATTGCAGACATCTCAGGGCTGGATCTTCAGGCGTACTTCGGCATCCCGCGCGGGACGCTCGACCTCCTCTCGGGCGGTGCGCCCTGTCAGTCGTTTTCCTATGCGGGCAACCGCAGAGGGCTTGAGGATGCACGCGGCACACTCTTTTATCACTATGCGAAATTCCTCGAACAGCTCCAGCCGAAGATGTTCCTCTTCGAAAACGTGCGTGGACTAAAGACCCACGATCACGGGCGCACCTATCGGACGATCACGGACATCTTCGAGCGCATGGGCTACGTCCTGACAAACCGCGTCCTCAACGCGTGGGACTATGGTGTCGCGCAGAAGCGCGAACGCCTCATCACCATCGGCATACGCAGGGATCTTGCCGATCACATGACATTTTCTTTTCCTGCACCGCACGCCTACAGACCCGTCCTGCGCGATATCCTAAAGGACTGTCCGCCGAGCGAGGGCGCGCAGTACGGTGCAGAGAAGCGGGACATCTTTGCGCTCGTTCCGCCCGGCGGCTACTGGCGCGACATCCCCGAGGAGATCGCAAGACCCTACATGAAGAGCTGCTGGTACATGGGCGGCGGACGCACGGGTATCCTGCGGCGGCTGAGTCTGGACGAGCCGTCGCTGACCGTCCTGACCTCCCCGAGCCAGAAACAGACAGAGCGCTGTCATCCGCTCGAGCCGCGCCCCTTTACCGTGCGCGAGAACGCGCGCTGTCAGTCCTTTCCCGACGACTGGGAATTCTGCGGCAGCATGATGCAGCAGTACAAACAGGTCGGCAACGCCGTCCCCGTCGGTCTTGCCTACGAGATCGGACGCGCCATCCGCACAGCACTGGGAGAACTCAAATGTGGACATTAGACTTCATCTCCGAAGAGGATTTTACACGGCACGTACAGGCAACCATCGAGAAGTACGGAGAAAAGCTGACCTCCTATGACCTCAAGCGATTCAACAAGAACATCGTCGATCCTGTGAAACTCCTCTTCGATAAAATGGTCTACCGCTCCTCGTGGGAGGACATCATCCGCAGCGAGATCTTCCGTCAGCGAGACAAGTCCAACAACAACAGCATCGGATACTTCCATCAGCAGATCTTTCAATATATGAAGGACTGCCGCGTTCCCGCCAATGGCACGGAGGGCGGATGGGATGTGATCTGCGAGCGCGCGGACGGCATCGACATCCCCGAGGCGGGACGGGTACGAACAGTCTACGTTGAGATGAAGAACAAACACAATACGATGAACTCCGCCTCTGCCGGAAAAACCTTCATCAAGATGCAGAATCAGCTCCTGCGCGATGATGACTGCGCCTGCTTCCTCGTGGAGGCAATCGCGGGACGCTCGCAGAACATCAAGTGGGAGCCGAGCGTCGACGGGATGAAGGTCGGTCATCGCCTCATCCGTCGCGTCAGTCTCGATCAGTTCTATGCCCTCGTCACAGGGGAGCAGGATGCCTTTTATCGGCTGTGCCTTGTACTGCCCGCCGTCATCGAACGTGCCCTGTGCACGCTTCCGAACGCCACGATTCCGCATGATACCGTCATTGAGGAACTGCGGGCGCGGGCAAGAAGTCATGCCGGCAGTGACGACCTTGCACTCTCCATGGCGGTGTATATGCTGGGCTTCGGCACATATACAGGATTTTCGGCAGACAACCCATCTACATAGGAGACTTCAATGAAGTGGGTATCCCACGTCACCCTCACGGGCACCATCGCCTACGCCATCACCGCCGATCCCATGTGTACCGCAGCCGCAGCGCTCGGCGCCGTCCTCCCCGATAAGATCGAGGGCACGCCGGCGAGCCAAGGATGGAGTACATGGCGCAGCCGCCATCGCGGCTGGTCGCACTGGCCCGTGCTCTATATCGCGCTCATCGGCGGACTCGCACAGGCGAAGGCGTACTTCTTCTACGATGCGGCGTTCTTCTCCGTCCTCACATGGCTCTTCATCGGCGCCCTCCTGCACATCGCGGAGGACGCCGTCTGCGGCAAAGTCCCCGGCATCACGCCCACGCAGAAGATCGGCATCCGCCTCTTCACCGTCGGTTCCTTCCGTGAATATGCATTCGTGCTCTTCTGTATCATTGTTGTATATGCAGGACAATATATTCTGCGCATATAAAAAGCGCCCTTGTCAAAGAAGGGCGCTTTTGCTATAATGCACATAGAAGGAAACGTCCTATGCGGCATCTTTCCTTGGTTGCGAATTGTTTTTTGAACAACCGCTCACTTGGCAGAGTGGGCGGTTACTTTTTTGCTATTGTAAGCAGATATCCGTTGGCAGCGACCAATAAAACGATCGCGTCAACTTCCGTCATACTCACTCACCCCCTTTCGGGGGAAAGATACCGCCGCGGGATTTCTCCCGCCCAAGGACGTTTCATCTGCATTATACAGTCTAACGTATAAAAACACAAACATATTTTCTAACTAAAAGGGCTATTGCACGAAGTCGTTTTGACTTGTGCAATAGCCCCTATTTTTCCTTATACCACCGACCGCTTAAATTTCCGCACGGCGGTGCCGAAAAACACGAGGGTGAAGAGCGCGAGGAAGGCGGTCTCGTCCCAGAGTGCCGCGATGCCGCCGCCCTTGAGGAAGATCATGCGCAGGATCTCGATGTAGTGCGTCATGGGGATCGTGAGGCTGATGTACTGGAAGAATTCGGGCATTGCCGCGCGTGGGAACATGAAGCCCGAGAGCAGCATGCCCGGCAGGAGGGTTGCAATGCTCATGAGCCCCGCCTGCAGCTGATTCTGCGCGAGCGATGAGATCATGAGCCCCATCGTGAGGGAGGCGAGGAGGAAGAGCGTTGTGAGCGCGTAGAGGAGGACGATGCTCCCGCGCAGGGGTACGCCGAACACCGCGAGGGCGACGAGGACGCAGATCGTCGTCTGGATGTAGCCGAGGATGATGTAGGGCAGGATCTTGCCGACGAGGAGCTCCCATACCGAGAGCGGCGTGACAAGGAGCTGCTCGAGCGTCCCGGCCTCGCGCTCGCGCACGATGGACATGGAGACCATGAGCACCATCGTGATCGTGAGGATGATGCCCATGAGCGCGGGCAGCATGTAGTAGGAGGTGACGGCGTCGGGGTTGTACCACGCGCGGATGCGCACATCGTAGGCGGGCGCTGCGGCAGGTGCGGCGCGTGCGGCGACGGGCTGCAGCCGCATCCCGAGCCCCGTCACCGCCGCGATGGCGGAGGTCGAGGCGATGGAGTCCGAGGCATCGACGATCACCTGGATCGGCACCGTATGCCCCGCATTTGCCTCGCGCGCGAGATCGGGCGGGAAGACGACGCCAATCTTCGCATCGCCGCTCTCGATGCGCGCGTTCAGTTCGTCATAGCTCCACGCGATATAGCGCAGATCGAAATAGCCGCTCGCCGTCATCGCCGCGAGGAAATTGCGGCTCTCCTCGCTCCGCGACTGATCGAACACAACGGTCGACTGATGCCGCACGTCCGTGCTGATGGCAAAGCCGAACACGACGAGGTAGATGACGGGCAGGAGAAAGGTCACCCCGATCGTCATGGGGTCGCGCCGCATCTGAATGAGCTCCTTGACGAGGAGTGCCCATATGCGCATCATCCCCTCACCCCCTCTGCCGCCGATCGTAGTAGATAAAGACATCCTCCATCGTGAGCTCCCACGGCGCCGCGTGCAGCTCCTCGGGCAGGACGGCATCCCGCGGGACGAGCGCGCGCACCTGCCGCCCGAACACATAGACCTCGTCGAAGGCAACCCCCGCCGTGCGGAGCGCCGCCTCCCCCGCCTCTGCACTCTCCTGCGGGAGGACATAGAGCCGCGCGGGCAGTTCCTCCTTGAGCCGCGTCGGCGAGCCGGAGGCGATCTTCCTGCCGCGCTGCAGAAAGGCGATCTCGTCGCAGTGCTCCGCCTCATCCATAAAATGCGTTGTGACAAAGATCGTCGTCTGCTCCGTACCCGCCATCTCCGAGAGCAGATTCCAAAAGAGCCGCCGCGAGGTCGGATCGACGGCGGACGTCGGCTCGTCGAGGACGAGAAGCGCAGGCCGATGGAGGATCGCACAGCCGAGCGCGAGCCGCTGCTTCTGCCCGCCCGAGAGACCGCCTGCAAGCACATCGCGCTTGTCCGTGAGCTGCATCCGCACGAGCACCTCCTGTGTGCGCGTGCGACGCTCGTCGCGCGAGAGGCCGTAGAGCCCGCCGTAGAACATCATATTCTCCGCGACAGTCATATTCGCGTACAGGCTGAACCGCTGCGACATGTAGCCGAGCGACTGTCGTGCGCGCTCGGGATGCGCGGCCGTATCGCAGCCGAGCACGTACGCCGTGCCGCTCGTCGGTGGCAGAAGGCCGCAGATCATGCGGATGGCGGTGGATTTGCCCGAGCCGTTCGAGCCGATGAAGCCGTAGATCGCCCCGCGCGGTACGGCGAGGTTCAGCCGATCGACGGCCGTGTAGCTGCCAAAGACGCGCGTGAGCGCATGCGTCTCGATGACGGGCGCGGCTGCGGCGCTTTTCCTACTGTCCATCGCGCAGCTCCAGATCGACATCCGCCGGCATGCCGGGCTTGAGGATGCCCGCGGCATTGTCCACCGCGACCTTTACAGCAAAGACGAGATTCGCGCGCTCGTTCTTCGTGATGCTCTGCCGCAGGGTGAACTCCGCCGCGTCGCTGATCTCCGTGACCGTGCCGTCGAGCGGCTCCGCCTGTCCGTCGATATAGACGCGCGCGGGGCTGTCGATGCGCAGGTCGCCGAGCACATCGGTCGTCACGTAGACCTTGACCCAGATGTCCTGCGGATCGATGAGCGTTGCGAGCGGTGTGCCCGCGCGGACGAATTCGCCCGGCTCATAGTTTTTCGTGAGGACGACGCCGTCCTTCGGCACGCGGACGGTGAGATCGCTGACCGCAGAGGAATCGATCGCGAGGATCGCCTGCTGGCGGCGCACATCCTCCTCCGCCATGCGGATGTCCTCGGGACGGCTGCCGCGCTCCATCAGCCGCTGCTCCTCCTCGCGCGCGCGCAGATTCGCGTCCGCCGTATCCCGTGCCTCACGCAGGGCATCAAACGCCTGCTGCGAGATCGCCCCGTCTGCGATGAGCGCCGTTCCGCGCGCATAGTCCGCGTTCGCCTTCTCGGCAGCAGCGCGTGCCGCGCGTGTCCGCTCCGCCGCCGCGCGGATCTCCTCCGCGCGATTTCCGCTGCGCGTCCGCTGAAGACTCGTCTCTGCGTGTGCGAGCGCCGCCTCATCGCGCAAGAGCGCGGCGTCCAGATCGCGGCGCCCGATGCGTGCGGCCACATCGCCCGCGTGCACCGCCATGCCCTCCTCCAGGAAGAGCTCCTCGATGTAGCCGCTCTCCTTCGTGCTGACCTCCACGCGCCGCGCCTCAACCGTCCCCGTGAGGAGATGTGCGCGCTCCTCCTGCTCGGCGTATTCACGCCACGCGAATACGCCGAGCAGTGCGAGGGCGATCAGAACGAACACGATGCGCACCGTCTTTGTCTGCATGCGGCTTCCCCCTTTTCACCAAATCGGAATATCGCATATAGTATAGCACCGGCAGGAAGCGAGAGGAATTGATATGCGATTAGGAATGTGAAACAGGGAACGCTGCACGAGTCAGAACGACTTTGTGCAGCAGCCCCATTGAAAAATGCAAAAATCTATGCTATAATCGTGATCGAAGCGAAAAGTGGAAAATGATCCATAGGGGCGCGCAAGCCGCATTCTACCGCTCTGATTTTCCAAAATGGCGCAGCCCGCGCCGCACAAGGAGTAGAGGCGATCTGCCACGCGATTTTCCGTTCGGAGAACGCATTTTGGCAGCAAAAACAGCGCGAAAAACGGACGACTTTCCAAAACGGCTTCTCAGCCCTGATGGGACAAGGGCTGGGGACGACAGAGTCCCAACACATAGAATGCTGCGTGCGGCATTGAAACTTTCCATCAATGATACGATGAAAGTCCACGGGCGTGTCCCAACACACATAATGCTGCGTGCGGCATTGAAACTTCAACGCTTTCGCTGTTGAATGCGTGAATTCGTGTCCCAACACATAGAATGCTGCGTGCGGCATGGGACAACAAGCAAAATAGCACTGTGCAGAAAAGCACAGTGCTATTTTCGTATATATTCTGCTATTGCATTATATTGTCAAATGTTTTCCCTACCGATAGCTTTCTGTCGACCCATTTGCCCGTTCGTAGATGGCGATGGCGTCCGCGCGCGTAAGCGGGCGGAAGTCGCCGAGGCGGATTGTGTCGTTCGCCGTCGCGGCGCTTGCGATTTCCTCGATCGCGCCCTTTGTGAGCACGCCGACACCGAGTCCCGCGAGGCTCGTGGGCATGGCGATCTCCGTGAAGAACTCCTCCATCTTGCGGATGCCGGCGCGTGCGCGCTCCTCATCCGTGCCAGCATCGACGCCGAAGATGGCAGCGGCGAAGTGCGCAAAGCGCGCCGCGTCGTCGTGATAGACGTGCCGCGCCCACGATCCCCAGAGCGCGGTGAGCGTCATCGCGTGCGTCGCGTCGTAGCGCGCGGAGAGCTCGTGACCGAGCTTGTGCACGGAGAAGTCCTTTCTGCGCCCGAGCTCCGTGAGTCCGCTGTGCGAGACGCTGCCCGCCCACATGAGCTCGCTCATGGCATCGTAGTCCTTGCGGCTGACGAGGAGGCGTTTGACCGACTCCATGACGGTGAGGAGCAGCTGCTCGGCGATGCGGTCGGTGAAGAGATTCGTCTCCTTGATGCTCGTGAAGTAGCGCTCCATCGTGTGCATCATGATGTCCGCCGCGCCCGCCGCGATCTGTTCACGCGGCAGGGTAAAGGCGAGCTCGGGGTTCATAAAGGCGATGACGGGGCGGTTCAGCTGCGTGTTCAGTCCGATCTTGCGCCCCGTGTCCTCGTTCGTCAGCACCGCCGAGTCGCTCGTCTCGCTGCCCGCCGCGGGGATCGTGAGGACGGAGCCGAACGGCATGGTCTTCGTCAGCTCCGCCTTGTGCGTCCAGATATCCCAGATATCGACAGTCGGGTTCACAATCCCGTGTGCGACCGCCTTTGCCGAGTCGATGACACTGCCGCCGCCGACGGCGAGGACGAAGTTCACATCCGCAGCAATGCCCTCGCGGATCGCCTCACGCACGAACGAGACACGCGGATTCGGGCGAACGCCGCCCATGACGAGGAACGCGAGCCCCGCAGACGTGAGATTCTTCTCGATGCGCGAGAGCAGACCCGAGCGCTCGGCGCTGCCGCCCCCGTAGAGGATGAGCACGCGGCTCGCCCCGAACGCGCGCAGTTTTTCGGCGACCGCATTCTCCGCGCCCCGCCCAAAGACGATCTCGGTGGGACAGTGAAAGGTAAAGCTTTGCATGAAAATCCTCCTCTGTATCCTGCATTCATTCACGTTCCTATTATAGCAGAAAACGCAGAAAAAAAAAGTTAATCTCTCCAACAGAAAATAGTTGCCAAAAGGGTTGAAAATTTCGTATAATAATAATCGGGCAAAGAAATTATTACCCTAAAGTATAAGGAGGCTGAAAAAATGAGTGCTGATCAAAGCAAAGAAGCCCAAAGAATTCATGAGGCGGAACAAAAGTTTGATCGGACACGACGTCTCGTCGGATTGTTCGGCGCACCGGTGCTTGCCCTGCTGGTGTTCCTGACGCCCATCGAGGGACTGACTGTCGCATCACACAAACTGCTCGCCATCATGGTTCTCGTCGCGCTCTGGTGGATCACCGAACCCGTTCCCATCCCCGTTACCTCCCTGATCGGTCCGACGCTCGCCGTCGTCACCGGCGTTGTCACGGCAAAGGATGCGTATGCCGCCTTTGCAAACCCGATGATCTTCCTCTTCATGGGCGGATTCATCCTCGCCAAGGCGATGATGGATCACGGGCTGGACAAGCGGTTCGCCTACTGGCTGCTCTCGCGCTCATGGGTCGGCTCGAATCCGCGCCGCATCTTCCTCGCGATCGGTCTTGCCGCAGCGCTCTGCTCCGGCTGGGTCAGCAACACGGCAACCGCCGCGATGATGTTCCCGATCGCCCTTGGTCTCCTCGGCGCCATCAAGGAAATGATGGCCGCCAACGGCAAGGAGATCGACCTCCACGACTATAAATACGCGACGGGTCTCATGCTGATGACCGCGTACTCCTGCTCCATCGGCGGCGTTCTGACCCCGATCGGCACCCCGCCGAACATCATCATGCTCGGCTTCCTCGATCAGATGGCGAACATCCACATCTCCTTCTTTGAATGGATGACGTGGGGCGCGATCGCGATGGTCGTCTACTTTATCATCACCTATTTCATCCTCATCCGCATGTTCCCGCCCGATGTGGAGCGCATCGACGGTGCAGAGGAGTTCATCCGCGCCCGCGTCTCCGAGCTTGGCGGCTGGACGCGCGCACAGAAGAACACGCTCGTCTGCTTCCTCGTCGCTGTTGTCCTCTGGGTCTTCCCGGGCATTCTCTCGATGACGCTCGGCAGCACGAGCCCTGTGCTCAAGATGTATAACCATCTCTTCCCCGAGGCGGTTGCGGCGATGTTCGGTGCGCTGCTCCTCTTCCTCATGCCGATCAACTTCAAGGAGCGTCAGTTCACGCTCGAGTGGAAATCCGCTGTTGCAGGCGTTGAGTGGGGCACACTCATCCTCTTCGGCGGCGGTCTTGCGATGGGCGGCATGATGTATAAGACCGGCCTCTCGCAGTGGGTCGGCGACATGATCGTCGGCATGCTCGGCGGTGAGCCCTCCGAGTTCGCACTGGTCGCGATCTTCTGCATCATGGCGCTGCTCCTGTCCGAGCTCACAAGCCACACGGCGGCGACCAACATGATCGGACCTCTCGGCATCACGGCAGCTGTTGCAGCAGGGTTCAGCCCCGTGCACGTTGCAATCGGTATCGCGCTCTCCTCGTCGCTCGGCTTCATGCTGCCGGTGTCGACGCCGCCGAACGCGATTGTCTACGCATCCGGATACATCCCCATCACGAAGATGATCAAGACCGGTGTCTACATCGACTTCATCGGCATCTTCTGCGTCACCATCCCGCTTGCCATCTACTTCGTTGTCTGGATCGTGGGATAAAATTTCCTTTGCCTATGAAATAGTGTTTCCCGGCCTCCCCCGTCGAAACGGGGGAGGGAAACCGCGATAGCGGTGGAAGGGGCGCTTTGAACGTCAACACGAACATGGGGCTGCTGCACGAGTACAAACGACTTCGTGCAACAGCCCCTTTTTATGTTCTTATCCCCGCAGCGTCCGCATCAACGCCGCCTTGTTCTCGGCGGGCGTCGTGGTCGGGCGGCCGAGATCCGCGCGCGAGCCGATGGCGGTGCGGACTTCCAGGAAGGAGAGGCTGCGGGCGCTTTTCAGCGCGGCAAGTGCTTGTGTGAGCTCATCCGCCGTCGCAGCCGTCCTGACCGTCCGATAGCCGAGCGCTGCGGCAGCGGCGGGGAAGTCGACGCTGTGCGCCGCCGTCGGTGCGCCGCCGACGCTCTCATGCGCCTCGTTGTTGAGGAGGATGTGCGTGAGATTCGGCGGAGCCGCCGCCCCGATGGTCGCGAGTGCGCCCATGTGCATCAGCGCCGCGCCGTCGCCGTCGAGGAGGATGACGCGCCGCGCGGGGGCATGGAGCGCAATGCCGAGCGCAATCGCGCCCGCGTGCCCCATCGAGCCGACGGTGAGGAAGTCATGCGCGTGATCCTCCCCGCGCGCCTCCCTCAGCTCGAAGAGCTCGCGCCCCGTCTTGCCCGTGGTCGCAACGATGACGGCGTCCCCTGCCCCGGCAAGGATTGCAGCAATCGCCTCCTCACGGCGCAGGGGAAAGGCATTCCCATAGCTGCGCTTCAGATGTGCGAGCGCGCCGTCACGCACGAGGAGGGCGCATTGCCACCCCGCCGCAAGATGGGGCTGCATTTCCTCCATCCATCCCGCGACCTCTGCGGGCGTCGTTTCGCGCGTAAGCACCATCGTCCGAACGCCCATCGTCTCGAGCAGCGGGAGCGTCAGCCGCCCCTGCACGAGATGCTGCGGCTCGTCATGCAGATCCGGCTCGCCGCGCCAGCCGATGACAAAGATGCAGGGAATTGCGTAGACCTCCTCGTGCAGCAGGGAGAGCAGGGGGTTGACAATGTTGCCGAGCCCGCTGTTCTGGAGATAGACGAGCGGCGTCTTTCCCGTCGCAAGGTGATAACCTGCCGCAAGCGCTGCCGCACTGCCCTCGTTTGCCGCAATCATATGCGCGGGGCCGTTCGCCCCGTACGTGTCCATCAGATAGTCCACGAGCGGGCGCAGCTTCGAGTCCGGCACGCCCGCAAAGAACTCCGCGCCAAGCGCAGAGATGAGTTCGCTTACGTTCATAGGTGCTCCAATCTTGTTCTACAACAATACAGTGTGCCATTCGTTCAACGCATCCCCTCCGCGAACCACTGCGGGTGCGCCGCACGCATCGCAGGACAGAACTCGCAGTGGTTTGCGGTCACACGCAGTTCAGGGATGCCCATTTCATAGACCTCCTCGAGCCCTTGGGCACGAGGATAGATCGCGACTGCTGTTCCCGCGAAGTCGACCGTCTCATCCTCGTCGACAAACTCCCGCATCTCAACATAGCCGCGCATCGCCCCACAATAGAACTGTCACTCGTCGCCATCGGTACGGCGGCGCAGCAGCCGAGATCTGACATACACGCCGAGAGTGTTCGGATCGCAGGGTACATCCCATGGCTGTTGCTGCGTCAACATACCGTGAAATCGTCCTGCATTGTGAGATTCACTCCCTCGTTAGCGTGTAACCCTCCGCATCGACATAACGGGAAGTTATGTCTTCGCACTCGGCTCGGGGAAGACCTCGCCGTTGCTTGCAATTCCCTGCAAGAATTCGCGCACGCGTGGGTAGAAGAACGCACGGAGCTCAGGACTGTCCACCTCATAGCCCGCCTCATGCTCGTGTTCACGCGGATAGATCGCAACCTTTGCCTTTGCGATATCCACGGTGCCGTCCATCGCCACTGGCTCCACCGTCTCAAGGCAGAGCACGTGCGCGGCGGAACGTGCCGCGAGGAAGTAGGGCTTCGTTGGGAAATGTGAGTTGCTGAATGTGATGTCGCGTCCCTGTCCGCCGAACGCACGCGGAAGTACGCCGTCGATGCAGCCGTCAACGGGGAAGCTGAGCAGATGTCCGAGCGTACTGTAGATATCCACGGGGCTGGTCAGCTCGTCCGTATATACCCCGCGCGGGATGCCTGCTCCGCGCATCATCCATGACGCACCTGTGAGGTACGGGTCGACAATGTAGGGATGCGGGCTGAAGATGGAGACCCCGTGATCGGAGTAGAGATTCACAATGTACTCATCGGGGGCATAGTGCTCCTCGATATAGTCGAAGAGCATCCCGAGCGAGCGGTCGAGATCGCGCACCCCGATATGGTATGCCTCCTGATTCAGAGGGCTGGGCAGCAGATAGGGGCTCGGGATAGGACCTGTCGGCTCCGTCATGCGTGCCGCAAGCGGGAGTCGTGCCTGCGCCGCTGTCGGATACTGGAAGCTCGGTGAGGGTGACGGGTGCACATCGGAGGAGTGGATGAGGATGAAATTCTGTGCATCGCCCATCCCGTCGAGATGGCGGATGACGCGCTCGACTCCCTCGTAGTTCATCTGACGGTACGGGGATGTGATGCAGCGATCATAGCCGCGTGAAGCTCCTGTATAGATACCCTCGCCGACACCCATGAGATTCGATGTCAGATAGCCTGCATCGCGCATGCGCTCCGAGAGCGTTATATATTCCTCGCGCAGAGGAATGGCGATCTTGTTGTTAAAGAGCTGGCTGCGGTGAGGATACATCCCCGTTTCGATGGAGGCAAAGGAGGGGGTTGTGTACTCTGCAGCCGAGAAGTGCTGATCGAAGATCAGACCCTCCGCAAAGAAGCGTGCCGTACGCGGCATCTCCTCGGCAAAGTGTGCGCGAAGCACCTGCCACGGAAGGGCATCGGCGAGGATATTCAGCACGAGACGGGGACGCTTGGACCTGCATCCGACGAGGATTGGCTGCCCCACGAGGAAGTCCTGCTCCGAGGAGAGCTCCGTCTCCTCATGCAGACGGAAGAAGTTCGGAGTTGCCACGTTCAGCCAGCCTGATGTGTTGACAGCAGATGTGCGTACGTGCATCTGCTGTGGCGGACGTATGCCGAGTGCGGGCAGTACCGTGCCGATCACGGGGAGTACCGCCTCTTCATTCGGTGGGATCGCAACGTGTGCCGCCCCGCCCGTGCGCTGACAGCGCATGAGGTCAAAGACAAAATCTCCCGCGCCGAAGTAGGCGACGCCGTATGCACTGCGCAGCGCATTCAGCTGCCATGCCTTATCCCCTTGAAAACCAAGCTCAGCATAGACACCGACATAGAGCGGCGGTGTTATGTGAGGTGCGACGGGGAGAAACTCGCCCGCAAACACGCTGTCCTCAGTTACGATTCCCTTCTCGGGATTGTAGGAGGCACGCACGGCAATCGGGGCGAATGAGGGGCGGGACAGTGCAACCGACAGGCGATCCAACACATCTTCGGTGAACACCTCCGGCGGATAGTGGTTTACATCAAACGGGAGCCCATAGAGCTTTGCCGCGTACCCCTGCATGATAAGAGCATCTGCCCAGCGGCCGACCGCCTCGTAGGCACGTCTGAGCACTGCCCAGAGAGCCGCCTGAATTGGGCGCGTGCGGTAGGCGCGTTCCGCGCATACAATGGCGGTTTCCGCATCGCCATGATGGAGGAGATACTGTGCGGCAAAAAGATCCGCATGCGAAGTATTCGTCGTTTCCTCCCTGTAAGCCGCAAGCTGCGTGAGGAAGTCGTCATCAAAGGCACTCCGCTCCGCGCGGTAGAGGAGCTCGCGGAACAGTGCACAGGAGCGTTCGTTATTGTGCCAGAAAACCGTCAAATCGTTGTTCATTTATAGCTCCTTCGGCGTGGGGAATACCTCTCCGTTGTTTTCGATGCCGCGCAGAAACTCGCGCACGCGCGGGTAGAAGAACGCACGCAGCTCTGCACTGTCCACTTCATAACCCGCCTCGCCTTCGTGTTCGCGCGGATAGATGGCGGAAACGGAATTTGCGAGATCCACCGTCCCGTTCGGCAGAACGGGGATGCCCGTCTCAAAATGGAATGTGTGCGTTTTTGCGCGTGCGCGCAGACAGTAGGTGCGTCCCGGAAAGTGCGAGTTGCTGTAGGAAAGCTCCCGTCCCATGCCGCCGAATAGCTGCGGCAGTACTCCGTCTACATTGTCCCCTACAGGAAAGTCGAGGAGATGGGCAAGCGTGGGATAGATGTCCACCGTACTCGTCAGCTCGTCCGCGACCACGCCCTCAGGCACGCCTGCGCCGCGCATCATCCACGCCGCATGGGTCAGATCGGGGCTGACAATGTAATGATGCTTGCTGAACACTGGAACGCCATGATCGGAGTAGAGGTTTACGAGATATTCGTCAGGACGGTAATGTTCCTCGAGATAGCTGAAGAGCGTTCCGAGTGCACGGTCGAGGTCGCGGATTCCCTGCAGGCATGTTTCTTTACTGAGCGGTGTCGCGCGCAGGTAGGGGCTTGGCTCGCTGCCTTCTGCACCTGAGAGGCGTTCCGCAAGAGGGAGACGAGCCTGTACACTCGCCGTGATCTGAAAGAGTGGATAAGGCCACGGGTGTAAATCGTTTGTGTGCAGAAAGAGAAATTGATCCGTGTCACGCAGCCCCTCCAGATAGCGGATTGTGCGTTCGACGCATTCATAAGCAGGCGCGCGATAGGCTGTGACGATAAGGCGGTCATAGCCGCGTGTCGTACCGTTATAGATCCCGATCCCATCGCCCATGAGATTCGCCGTCGTGTAGCCCGCCGCGCGCATGCGCTCGGAGAGGGTCACGATGGATGCAGAGAGTGGAATGGCAATCTTGTCGTTGAACAGTTGACTATGATGGGGATACATCCCCGTCTCGATTGTTGGAAGAGAGGGATAGGTGTACTCGGACACTGAGAAATGCTGGTCGAAAATCGTACCGTGCGCAAAGAACCGCGCCGTGTTCGGCATCCAGTCAGAGAAATGTTCGCGCACAATTTCCCATGGGAGTGCGTCTGCGAGAAAATTCAGGACAAGCGGGCGGCGCGCAGGGCTGTGACCCACAGTGATTGGAGTACCGACAATAAAAGTGTGGTCAGATGAGAGTGTCGTATCTTCCGCGAGGCGAAAGAAATTCGGCGTTGCGGGACTCAGAG
>ERZ773009.694-NODE-694-length-24576-cov-51.285062_pt1 | contig 24576 bp, 23 predicted proteins | sample MGYA00580663_ERZ773009 | MGnify/ENA primary metagenome ERZ773009 (study PRJEB29015, sample SAMEA2737969) | human oral metagenome | biome: human oral; feature: human-associated habitat; material: dental | place: China | collected 2026 ... | reverse complement strand
TAGTGGATTAACTTTAAACCAGTACGGCGTTGCCTCGCCTTGCCGTACTATCTGTGTGTCTGCGGCTTCGTCGCCTTGTCCTGATTTAAATTTAATCCACTATAACAGCCGTCGAAACGGGATGTAAGGAGGAGACAAAAGGTCGTCTGAAACCTTATTCCGAAAGATTTCAGACGACCATGTTATGTTGGACAGGCTATTCTTCAGAAACGGAAAAGAAAAGTTTTTCCTGTTTCAATACGTTGCCGTCTGCATCCGTAAGAGGGGATTGCGCTGCGGAAAACTTGATGACGGCAAGGCTTAAGCTGCCATTTTCAGTTAGCGCAGTGTTGATGATTTGTCCGGCTTCCGCACCTTCGGAAACCACGCCTACACCTGCTGCTTCCAATGAATCTCCGCTCAATACCGCCAGCCCGCGTTTTACTTGGCCTCGATATTGGGCGCGCGCAATAATTTCTTGACCGGGATAGCAGCCTTTTTTGAAATGTACGCCGCCGATGATGTGTTGGTTGAGCATTTGCGCAACAGCGGTTTCTTTGGTCGCAGCAGAAATCCATGGATAGCCGCTGCGGATTTCGTGCAGATTCCACGCATTTTCGGCTTGGGCATCATATTCGGGCAGCTGCGCCGCCTCACCGATTTTCAGACGACCTTTATGGGGCAGGGGAATGGTATATACACCGTTTTCCAGCGATGCCTCGAAAGAAAGGCTGGGTGAGTCGGGCGGGGTAGCAGGGCAGCTTTCATCGAGCATGCCTGCAACGCCAAAATCGGGTAGGGGGGTAAATTCGACTTTGGCGCGCAATACGAACATACGCAGCCGTTTCACAATCGATTCAGCCAAATCCGCCGCCATAACCAGCAATAAATCTTCCCCTCGGTTTAATACAACCATATTCGCCAAAACACGTCCCTTAGGTGTGTTGTAAGTCGCGTAGCAGGAATGATTTACAGTTAAGTGATTAATATCATTGGATAGTTGGCCATGGAGAAATGAAGCGCGATCTTCTCCGCCGACACGGATGACGCTGAAAAAAGGTAAACGGCTTTGCATAGGGAATCCTTCTGTAACCTGTTTCCCGATTAAGGGATTGCGGACAGGTATTCTAGCTTATTTCACTTGGGGAATGTAGTAAAATGAGAGCTTACCAAGCATCAGCAAGAAAGAAACAGCATGATTGAATTATACGGAATCACAAATTGCGACACTGTTAAAAAGGCACGCAACTGGTTGGCTGAAAATAATATTGTGTACGAATTTTCCGATTTTAAGAAAAACGCCCCGAGCGAGGCAGTTATCCGCCAATGGCTGGAACAGGTTTCTTTAGAAATCCTGCTCAACAAACGTGGTACGACATGGCGCAAACTTGACGATGCCGACCGTCAAGCTGCCGAAAATAGTCCGGACGGGGCGGTCCGACTGATGGCGAAAAATCCAAGTTTGATCAAACGTCCGGTTTTGCGTAAAGAGGGCAGGGTTTACGTCGGATTTTCTGTCGAAAACTATCAGAAGATTTTTTCGGAATAAAACGTCGTCTGAAAGATGCGGAATCCTTGAAAAAACGCTACAATGCGCGTTTGCCATTAACCATTACGCCCTCAAACCAATATGTTCCATACCGTTGAAAAATATAAAACTCCCGCCCAAATCCTACTGGGTCTGATCGCGCTGACCTTTGTCGGCTTTGGTGTCGAAACTGCGAGAAACTCCGGCTCCGACTATATCGTCAAGGTCGGTGGCGAAAAAATAAGCGATCACACCTTGAATAATGCCGTACAGGCGGATCAGGCCGCAGGCGGCGGGCAAAGCCGCGAAGCCATATTTAGCGGGCTGGTTCAGCGTGCCTACCTGAAAGAGGGCGCAAAGATGATGGGCATAGATGTGTCTATGGATCAGGTTAAGCAGGCTATTGTCGATGATCCGGCATTTCATGATGCCAACGGTAAATTCAGTCAGGCATTGTTTACGCAATATCTGAGCCAACGCCATATGTCCGAAGACCAATTCATCGATGATTTGCGCGAGCAGTTTGCCTTGCAAAATTTGATTAACTTGGTTCAAAACGGGGCAATTATCAGCGATTCTCAGGCAGAGCAGCTGATTAAGCTGACTCAGTCAAACCGTACTATCCGTTCATTTACATTCAGACCGGAAACATTTGCGGCACAAGTCAAAACGGATGATGCCACTTTGCAACGTTATTATGAAGCGCATAAAAAAGATTATCTGATTCCCCAAGCCTTGAAGCTTGAATACGTTGCCCTTAATGCAGCTCATTTGGCGGAGAAACAAAGCGTCAGTGCGGATGAGGTCAAAAAAGTATTCGACGAAGAAGTTGCCGCATTGCCACAAAATGCCCCCAAGCCTGAGTTCGATAAAGAAAAAGCACGCATTGAGGCTGCTTTGAAACTTAAAAAAGCCTCCGCCGATTTTAATGCCTCCAAAGAAAAACTCGCTGAAGAAGCGTTTAATCATCCGAACTCCTTAGATGAGGCGGCGAAAAAACTAGGTTTGAAAATCGAAACTTCCGATCAATGGCTGACGCAGGCCGATGCCAAAGCAGCAGGTATGCCCGATGCGTTGACTAGCGCGGCATTCAGCGAAGATGTCTTGAAGAAAAAACACAATTCAGACATTATCAATATTGACAACAATACCGTTTGGGTCGTTCGCGCCAAAGAAGTCCGTGAAGAAAAAACAGCCGGATTTACCGAAGCGAGAGATAAAGTTCAGGCTTCCTATGTCCGTAGCGAATCGGTAAAACTTGCCGAGAAGAAAGCGCAAGAAACTTTGGCGGACTTGAAAGCAGGAAAGAACGTAGATTTACAATGGTCGCCCGTTGAGCAGTTGTCAGCACAGGACGCTCGAAAATCCATGCCGCCCGAAGCCTACAACGAATTGATCAAAGCCCGCCCTGCGAATGGCAAACCGGCTTTTGCTTTGTTGGAAGGGCTGCCTTCGCCGGTTATTATGGAAGTTCAAAGCATTGCTGCACCGGAAAATGTTTCTGCACAAATTCCCGCTGCCAAACAGGCTTTGGTACAAAACCAATCTGCCAATATATTCAGCCGGTTGCTGCAATATCTGAGTAAGCAGATTGAGCAGGTTCTGGGTTCGCAAAAACTGGATAATTCTGCCGAATAAAACGGCACATTTTAAGCAAACGGTCGGATATTCCCGACCGTTTCGTTTACAAATCCCTCAAAGGTCGTCTGAAAAAATGAGTAAATCACCCGATGCGTTGACACGCCTGATTAACGCTTTGAAAGTTCTGCCCAATGTCGGTCCCAAGTCTGCACAAAGGATGGCACATCAACTTTTGCAGCATAAACGGCAGGAAGCCCAAAATTTGGTTGAGGCTTTGCAATACGCTTTGTTGCAGGTTCAGCATTGCCGGATGTGCAACAATTTTTGCGAAAGTGATTTATGTGAGATTTGTTCGGATGCCAACCGTGATCCCTGCAGGCTGATGATAGTACATATGCCTGCCGATGTTTCCAATATGGAAACCGCCAATTGCCATGACGGACTTTATTTCGTTTTAATGGGACAGGTCAGTCCTGCCCAAGGTATGGATATTTCTCATATTTCTTTAGACAAACTGGTTGCACGCCTACAAAACAGCAAAGTTGAAGAAATCATTATTGCAACCAACTTTACCGCCGAAGGTGATGCGACGGCCTATGTGTTGGCAGAACTATTCAAACCTTTGCCCTATAAAGTCAGCCGCCTTGCGCGAGGCATTCCTTTAGGAGGAGAGCTTGAATACGTCGATGCTGGTACTTTGGCACAGGCAGTATATGAACGGCGTATGTTGAAAACCGATTCGATGGAAGAGTAGGGCAATCAACGCTAACAATGACAAAGGTCGTCTGAAAATGTTCAGACAACCTTTGTTATGAAAAAATGATGTAACGAAATCAATCGGATAAATTATTTACAGCTTACGCCTTGAATTTGCGGAGACGAACCGCTGCCGACTTTAAATGTACAGGTTGTCGCGCTGTTGCCGGATACGGTAACAATCCCGCTACCCGCATTCAGGCTGACAGGCTCTTTAACACCCATCCCGACTGCAGTCGCAGCCAGTTTTTGGACGTCTGCATCAGAGTAAGATGTGTTATTTGAACTAATTTTGATTTCTTTTGCGTATGAATTGGCACTCAAAGCTAAGCCGGCAGCAATGATGGGCAAAACCAAAATTTTACTGATTTTCATGAGGTTGTTTCCTTTTTTAATATCGGTAGTGTGTACCGTTTGCTCAGAATAAGGCCATATGACGGATTATGCAAGCCTCAGGGCGAAATTTACGGTACTTGGCAATTTGACCGTCGGCATTTACATACGGATGTCGGCTTATCGGAATGACTCGGACTAGGGCGGTATTTTACGGTACAATATCCGATTTTCAACATACACTGGAGCATTCGGATGGTTTCTTTGGAAACATGGATCGGACTTCGCTATCTCAGGGCGAAAAAACGCAATGGATTCATGTCGTTTATCACCATGATTTCAATTATCGGTATTGCATTAGGCGTTACCGCGCTGATTACCGTACTGTCTGTAATGAACGGTTTTCAAAAGGAAATCAGGGGGCAGTTACTGAATGTCGCCCCTCATGCTGAAATCGGTTATTACGATAATGGCAATGGGTTAGGATGGCAAAACCTTCGTGAAATCGTCAAAGATAAGAAAGAAGTATTGGCAAGTGCGCCTTATATATCCGATCAAGCCTTGCTTGCCAATGCGGGAGAAGTTAGAGGGGTTCAAATCCGCGGCATCTTACCATCCGAAGAAAAGAATGTTGTAGATTATGGAAAAGATATGCCTGCGGGCAGTTTCGACAGTCTGAAACCCGGTAACTTCGATATTATTTTAGGAGAAGGCTTGGCTCAAGCTTTAGGCGCGGAAGTCGGAGGAAAAGTTACCGTTATCACCCCTGAGGGCAATGTTACCCCCGCAGGCGTCGTACCTCGTCTGAAACAGTTCAACGTCGTAGGCTTAGTCAAAACAGGCGTATATGAAGTAGACAATTCCCTGGCGATGACGCATATCAAAGATGCCCAAGTATTGTATAGATTGGGTGAAAATGTAGGTGGGCTGCGCCTGAAACTGGCTGACCCGCAAAATGCTCCCTCGTTTACTGCAAATTTGATCCCACCTGCTAAAAAAGACTCAATTTGGGTCAGAGACTGGACATTCAACAACCGCAGCTACTTTGAAGCGGTAGAATTGGAAAAACGCATGATGTTTATCATCTTGACGTTGATTATCGCCGTTGCAGCCTTCAATTTGGTATCGTCCTTAGTGATGGCGGTAACGGAAAAACAAGCCGATATTGCCATTTTGCGCACATTGGGTCTTGCGCCATCAGGAGTTATGAAAATTTTCATGGTGCAAGGGGCTTTTGCAGGCTTTTTCGGAACGCTTATCGGCGTGGTATGCGGCGTATTACTGGGTTGGAACGTCGGCAAAATCGTTGCATTCTTTGAAAAACTTTTCGGCGTTCACCTTATCAACTCACAAATCTATTTTATCGACTATTTGCCCAGCGACGTCAACATGCGAGATGTGGCGGTTATTTCCTGTATTTCTTTAGGATTGGCATTCCTTGCCACACTTTATCCAAGTTGGCGTGCAGCCAAAACACAACCGGCGGAGGCTCTACGATATGAATAACAATATTGTATTGAAATGCACAAATATCGGAAAAAGTTACAGGGACGGTTCATTAAACGTACAAGTATTGAAAAACCTGAATCTTGAAGTAAAAGAAGGAGAAGGTATCAGTATTATCGGTTCGTCAGGGAGCGGCAAATCAACCCTTTTACATATTTTAGGCGGCTTGGATAAACCATCAGAGGGAAAAATTACTCTGATGAATCAGGATATAAGCAATATGTCTCAAAGACAACTGGGAGAATTGCGCAATAATTATCTAGGTTTTGTTTACCAATTCCATCATCTCTTACCTGAATTTTCTGCACTTGAAAACGTAATGATGCCGCTTTTAATCGGCAAAAAAAATAAATCGGAAGCAGAAACGCAAGCTGCCGATATGCTTGAAAAAGTTGGATTGAAACAAAGGATATTACATCGTCCAAGCGAACTGTCAGGAGGTGAAAGACAGCGCGCTGCTATCGCAAGAGCCTTAGTTACACGCCCCAAATGCCTTCTGGCTGATGAACCGACAGGTAATTTAGATAGGAAAAATGCCCAAAACATTTTGGACATGATGATGGATCTGAAAACAGAATTAAATACAAGTCTGATTGTTGTTACTCATGATGATGAGCTTGCTGTACGGTTTGAAAGAGTAATGACCATGCAGGATGGACATTTGCAAAATAAAGCATAATATATTTATTCGCATAATGTACTATTTTGTCCAGTTTATTAAATTACACCCCCACAGACTTGCCTTCGGCGACCCTTCGGGGACGTTCGCCACGTGGCAGGCGGGCAGGAAATAAAACCCTTCCTGCCCACCTACCACAAGCGTGTTTCTTGAATTTTTGGGAATCAAGGGGTATTCATAAAGATTGGGCAAAATGCGCCCAATCTTTACAAACCTTCCCCTTGACACCCAAAATTTCAATTCCTTAAAAATAAAGGTCGTCTGAATTTTAGACGACCTTATATATTAACGAAAATTTCTCCGGCAACGATTCAAGTTACTGAAAACGATTTAAAAAAACATCATTCAATTTAAATCAATTACTCGAACCAACCACACCGCCACGCGCTGCAAACTGTTCACCCGCTTCAGCATATCCGTCATACATCAAATTTTTAGGGCTTTTGCCGCCAAGACTTACAACCTGACCCGAATCATCGGCTTCAATTTGCTGAACCTGCCTATTTTGAACAAAATCCCTATTTGAATCTTTATATGGATTAAAAGGCATGCCGTTTTTTGCATAGTCATTGCAGGTTTTTTTGTCTATCTCTTTTATAACCGTACCTTGAGACGAATAGCAGGAACAACCCGATTTTCCACCAGATATACACGCAACAGGATATTCAAGCTGCTTTACCTGCCTAATCGAATCATACAACGGCTTAGACTCGACCAAACCATCAATCTTAGGCTTTAGCATCTCTTCAGTCAGATTTTTATTTTGACTAGGTGCTATCTGCCCGCCAATTTCGTTCCCGGCGACAACAGATTTATCATTTACCGTCTTTTTTAAATCGCCAGAGGGAACGTCAACAACAGACGAAACAGACGAATTTTCAGAAGCATCTTTTTCAGACGACCCCAAACCCGACAAAAGAGAATAACCCATATAAGCAGTGAAACCAAATACAATCAAGGCAACCGGAATAACCCAAAGAACACGACTCTTTGGCGTTTTTACTTTGGTATGTATCTCAGCAGACTTATAAAGACCGAACGCTTTTTTATCGAACTTATAGACTTCAGGACGGGCATTTCTCATCCCTGATTTTGGACTGTTTTCACAATAGTCCCAAAAATAGCGCATACGGACGCCAAGCGGAGTTTTATGAATATGGTAATGCGCACCAACCAAATCGCGCACCTGTTTATCAATCCGCCCAGGCATTTGAGTTATCAGAATAATATCTACCCCCGAATGCCTATGAACATGAAGCCATTCCACAAGCTCAGGCGTTTTTGAACCCGAAGAACGCGGCGGAAAAATATTTTGCGCTTCGTCAATAATTACGACAGAGCCATTATTTTCAGGATACTGAAGCCAAACATTCATGTCATTTATAGTATGACCTTCAGGAATTTTTTCAGTAGGAATAGTCAATTCTGGAATGCCATGCGTAAAAACCTTACGACCTGCCCATTCTTTTTTGACCTTTTTTGCCAAATCGGAAACAACAGACAAAGTTTTGCCCGAACCTGGTACACCTGTAATCAAAGTAATCATAAACAATCCTTATTTTATAAATTTAAAAGCGCGGTAAGACGACCAAATACCAAAAGAAAAGGCAAACCCGCCAAAAATAATATTCATCGCTTCGGGTATGCCAGCCAATCCGAGCAAGCCAATCAAATCGGCGGGCATTCTGAAATAGTTATCGGCGACATAGTTCAAAATGCCTTCGGTAGCCACCGATAGCCCTTCATACGAGACTAGCGTCACACCAAGCCCTAAAAGGAGCTGAAAAAATAGGTTTTTCAGGCTTGGCAGAAACGCCAAAAACAGGCGTCCCAAATACTGTAAGAGCACCCTAAACAAGCCACCCAAAAAAGATACAAGCGCGGGCATTTTTAACCTCTCAACGAATTAACTGTCTTATAAACCATCATTGCCGCCATGAAATAGGCGAGCGTTATAAAAACATATCTCAACCTTTGGGCAGCTTCGCAAATAGGCATCCATGAGAACGAATGACGACCAAACTGCCCAAAATCAAGCAAAATATCTTGAGGACACTGACCGCCAATAGCAAAAGCAGAAGAAGGGGAGAACGTCCCAAAATTCCCATCAGACTTAATCCCACCCCAATCAGGCTCACCACCACCATCAGGCACGTCAGGAACATCAGGAATGCCATATTGTCCACTGCCTTGACCATCCCCATTACCATCTGCACCACCACCCGAATTTCCATCAGAACCACCCTTTTTTAAACCTTTAGATTTACCTGATGAAGGATCTGATTCCTTCCCCGAATCATCAGAACCACCCGAATTACCCTGATCTGAATTTGATGAATCTGCTATATTCGGACTTGGCGAATCGGTTTTATTCGGACTTGGCGAATCGGTTTTATTCGAACTTAAATCAGATGAATTTTGCGCAGCGCCACCACCAGCGGACGGCGCACGACCTGCGTCGTTTGCGCCATTCCCGCCGGCGGTTGCACCCGCGCCATTACCTTTATTTCTTGACGAACCACCGCCAGATGAACCACCAACACTCGTACCCGAACTCGATGAACTTGAAGAAGCAGAGTTATTTGATGATGCTGACGAATTTCCACCTAAAGAGCCGACAGACACGCCGCCAAAATTCGTATCTTTTGCCTTTTCGGTACATATAACCGAAAAACTTGCACCTTTCATTTTCACTACAGCAGGGGAAGAACCGCATTGATTATTCATCGATTTCTTCATATCTTTACTAATCGGAATCTTAGAAAGACTACCGCCCTGCCACGTAGACAAACAATAACCATTTTTTACCCCCTTATAATCCCCCGCAGTTTTAGAATTAACAGATTTGACGTAAGAATACCATTGAGAACATACAGTATCGGGAGAATCACCATAAAAAGATACCCCATCTCCATGCGTAGCCCTCCACATAATGCCATTTCCTCCATCAGCGCCCCCAGAACCGGGCGTAGCACCACGACCAGAAGAAGAACCTCCACTTGACGACGAGCCACCGCCGCCACCGCCTGACGAGCCACCGCCGCCACCGCCTGACGAGCCACCGCCGCCACCGCCTGACGAACCGCCGCCGCCACCGCCTGACGAACCGCCGCCGCCACCGCCTGACGAACCGCCACCGCCACCGCCTTTACCTTGTTTATCTTGCTGCTCCTTCTTTTTCTGTTCAGCTCGTTTGACCTCGATTTCACGTATTAAACGTGCCATTTCATTTTTATCAGCCAACGCCTTTTTTAACCGTTCCTTTTCGACCCCCATTTCTTTGGCTTTTTTTTCAACTTCAGAATCAGGCACATTCTGTCCACCAGAATTAGGTCTTAAAAGCTCATTCATGTCGTAATAGTTAATCTTTTGTTTTGGTTCGATATTTCCGACATATTCGATTTTGTAATAACAGGTCGGAACACATATATATTTAGTAACGTTCAATTTTTTTAAAACACCGTTATGCCTAATAACCAACTCTTTGGTATTCCAAAGCTCAGTTCTTTGATCGAAACCATATGCAGGATTTATAAATCCCGTAGCACTTTCACCAGGTTTTAAATCAGTTATTTCATCCGCATACGCCGCAACAGGCGCAAAAAAAGCGACCGCTGATAAAACGACCGCCGAAAAATTCATCTTCATAATCAAGCCTCAAAAAAATAAATTAACCATAAAACCAATCCAAACCCAACCAGAAAAGGAAAATCAATTACCATCATGCACCCCCATACCAGATATAAACTTAGCTACCAACCTAAAACAAAATATCAAAACAAAAATCGTTAAGAATGGAGACGCAAGTTTTACACCGCTTGAAAACTGTTCGACAACAGAGCATTCAGGGAATGACAAAACTACTTTTTCGCCATTCAAAAACCATTCTTTACCAACTTTTTGAGGGAAAATTAATTTTCCTTCGCCATTAATAACGGGCGCGGTTTGAGATAAAACAAAGTCATTAGCGACTTCGATATTCTCGAAACACTGAAAACCGACACGATATCCCATACCGCACCCCGTTAATTAACGACCGCCCAAGAAGCCGGAAACGAGCTTAAAGGCACGGACAACCACATAAACGGAAAGCAAAGCCATGCCAACAGAAGTTACAACAGGAACGGTTTTTGCAATTTCAGTAGCCATAGTAGTACCGATATCGGCAATACCATCAGCAGCGGCAGCAGCAGACAGACCAACCATAGCGGCACCAACGCCAATTTTTTGTTTCAAATTTTTCATATAAAACACCTTTTAGTAAGTAAAACCCCGTTTTCAAAGGCAAACGGGCAGCCCAAAAACTATTTAACGACCTTTTCAGGATCATTCTTTGCCGCACGAACAGGCTGAATATCGACAATAACGTTTTGAACACGGTTACCGTTTGTTTCAACCTCAATATCAATTTCCGCATCAAAAGGGAGCGGGATACCATTAAATTTTTCAAAGTTTTCAGACGTTCCAAACTTCAAGGGTTCAGTCGCCGAACCACGCATATCAGGATTGTTTCGAGCAAACGGAAATTCAACATAGACCGTAGTAGAATCGTATGCCTTGCCGGTGTCATTCATTACGCCTTTGGAACGTTTTAAGCCTTGTACTTTAGCGAACATTTTCATATCAATTACCTTCCTGCCTTCTTAGGCTTTTGGACTAAAAATACATTTCATATTGCCATTTACATCAATATGATATGCAAAACAATTTAAATTTAATGCTTTCTTTCTTGCCTGATAAATCACATCATTAAAAGAATCTTCATCTATATCCGCATATCCATAATAGAAATCAAACTTACCGTCACCCAAATCTATTATTAAATTACGAAATGTTTGTGAACCACTTAAAACATCATCAACAGTAATACAAGGGAATATTCTTTTATTACATTCAACGCCTTTAATCATTTTCTAACCCCTGAAGAATCATTCCGTACTCATCCATTAACTCCAACTCAATTGAACCTTCGTACTCATCATGGATAAACTGCATATAATGACGCCTTGCACTAAATGCGTACTCCACTGAATAAGAAGCAGGATTCACACGCTCAGGCAATGCGCCGTCTTTACGCCTTAGACGCTCAACAATCTCTTCAGGCGACATACCCAACTGAATCATCATATTTACGGCGCGACCAGCTTGGTTTGCTGCAACTTCTTGAACCCTGTCTATAGACACTTGCATTCTTTTTTCAGACGACAAATAACGATTTGCTGAACCAAAATTCTGTAAACGTTCACAAATTGGAAAAGCACCGCCCCAAAATTGACCCGGCTGAAGCAATATATCGAGAGGAATCAGACAGTTTTTGCCCATAAACTGAAGTTCAAATCTTGTCCAAAACATTCCCGATGTATCCCCCTGTTCCTTTGCCTTATCATAGATTCGGCAATAACAAGATGAATTTTTAGATCCAACACCGAGCGTCTTACCGTTATCCGTTCCATTCAGCCAATCAGAGCCGATTTGTGCCACCAACGGACGTTTGCCACGTTTATCAAATTCGCCATTCTGATAAGCTGCCCATGCAGTATCAGGGCTTATTTCTTCGCTATAAAAATCTTTTGCTACGTCGCAACGCGTAATTCTTGGACTATACGCATGACCATTCAAAAAACGATATAACCGCTGTTCCCATCCGTCCTTTGCTGCCGTACAACCCTTACCCGTCAATTCGATCAGTATCGTGCCATTCTGACCGCCAATATATGCTTGACCGTAAAGAACGCCTTCAACTGACATTTCCCATCTTTCGTCATAAAAACGACCTTTGCCGACAGGAGCAGGGGAGCTAACACCAAACCCAAAAATCCATTCAGCAATTTCGGACCAGTTTTTCATCACATCTAAATCAGTTACCGGAGAGGAAATGCCCATTGCAAGCAATTCGGGCGCGAAGCCTACAACCGATTTTTCTTTAAACGTGAAACTTAGTGTATCGATGAAAGCCGTGTTTCCAAGACCCCGACGAAGCGGAATTACTTTTAGATTTCCATCAAAATCTATGACTGCCGTTTCATAACGTTCGTATTCCTGATTTAAAACAACGGCTTCAGAAGATTCTAACGTTGATTCGCCCAAATTTTTCAAATCTCGACCCCCCCTGTTAGATAGGGGGGGGGGATTATCCCAAGCCCCTAAATTACTCATCGATACACCCCACGTCTTTCTTAGGCACACCGTATGAAACAGACAGAGCTACACCCGCAGCCACCCACATTTCGGCACGAGACAACGCCAAAACTTCAGAGCGGAGATCAAAATAAAGGGTATGGAGCAAAATATCATGTTCACGACACTCAACCCGCCAGCCCGCCTTTTCCTGTATTACTTTTGCGCTACGTTGGTTTTTCATGTTTTGACCTTTTTACAACACCTAACTGTTATTTGCATTCATGTATGCAATTTTGGTAATTGTATTCATGTATGCAAATATGCACAAGACAAGTATGCTTGTTAACAAGTAAAGCCTTGTTTTATATTTCATAAAAGTTTTAGGAAAAATGACACATGAAATCACTAAGAATAAAAGAAGAGCAGGAAGAGAGCATTAGACGGCTTGCCATCAATGCCAATAAAAAACTGATACATCTTGGGCGCGAACCCCTGAAGGACAGCGAGCTTGCCCATATCCTTCTTAACGAAGCCATCAAACGCGCCCACATCGGCGACGACGGCGAAATCACAATAAAGGATTGATAATGTGGAAAAAAGCGTTGAAAACGCTGCTTTTAATCCTTTGCCTGCTTATTAGTTGGTTTGTCGGATACGGATACGGAATGCAAGCAGAATATAATTGCTATAAGGACATCACATCTTCTCATCCAAGAATGTGCGAAGCTTTCACAGGAAAAAACCTTGGAGAACTTGGAGAATTTGAAATCATTGACCTTAAAACTGACGAAAAAACACAGTGAGCCTATGCTCAAATAGCGAGCCTTGTCTAATCATAGTAGTATTTAAATTACATGATTAAACAAGGCTTTGATTCTATTATGTTTACGCAAAAAGACTGGTTAGACTTGGCAAAAGGGCGCTTACGTATCAAATCTGATTATGCACTGGCAAAAAGATGGGATGTTTCAGCGTCTGAAGTATCTCAATACAGACGCAACAGACTGCGTTTGCCGCTTGCCGTGATACTTGACATAGCCGAAATCATGCGATGCGACCCTATGGAAATCATAACCGGACTGGAATATCGAAGATGCAGGGAGCAGGACAGGGAGCGCATCAAATCTGAACATTTCAGGCTAATGACTAAATCTAATTGGTACTTTAAAAACCCAGGTAATTTGCCATACAAAGGCGGTAGATAGTCCTAATTCGCATAATGTACTATTTTGTCCAGTTTATTAAATTACACCCCCACAGACTTGCCTTCGGCGACCCTTCGGGGACGTTCGCCACGTGGCAGGCGGGCAGGAAATAAAACCCTTCCTGCCCACCTACCACAAGCGTGTTTCTTGAATTTTTGGGAATCAAGGGGTATTCATAAAGATTGGGCAAAATGCGCCCAATCTTTACAAACCTTCCCCTTGACACCCAAAATTTCAATTCCTTAAAAATAAAGGTCGTCTGAATTTTAGACGACCTTATATATTAACGAAAATTTCTCCGGCAACGATTCAAGTTACTGAAAACGATTTAAAAAAACATCATTCAATTTAAATCAATTACTCGAACCAACCACACCGCCACGCGCTGCAAACTGTTCACCCGCTTCAGCATATCCGTCATACATCAAATTTTTAGGGCTTTTGCCGCCAAGACTTACAACCTGACCCGAATCATCGGCTTCAATTTGCTGAACCTGCCTATTTTGAACAAAATCCCTATTTGAATCTTTATATGGATTAAAAGGCATGCCGTTTTTTGCATAGTCATTGCAGGTTTTTTTGTCTATCTCTTTTATAACCGTACCTTGAGACGAATAGCAGGAACAACCCGATTTTCCACCAGATATACACGCAACAGGATATTCAAGCTGCTTTACCTGCCTAATCGAATCATACAACGGCTTAGACTCGACCAAACCATCAATCTTAGGCTTTAGCATCTCTTCAGTCAGATTTTTATTTTGACTAGGTGCTATCTGCCCGCCAATTTCGTTCCCGGCGACAACAGATTTATCATTTACCGTCTTTTTTAAATCGCCAGAGGGAACGTCAACAACAGACGAAACAGACGAATTTTCAGAAGCATCTTTTTCAGACGACCCCAAACCCGACAAAAGAGAATAACCCATATAAGCAGTGAAACCAAATACAATCAAGGCAACCGGAATAACCCAAAGAACACGACTCTTTGGCGTTTTTACTTTGGTATGTATCTCAGCAGACTTATAAAGACCGAACGCTTTTTTATCGAACTTATAGACTTCAGGACGGGCATTTCTCATCCCTGATTTTGGACTGTTTTCACAATAGTCCCAAAAATAGCGCATACGGACGCCAAGCGGAGTTTTATGAATATGGTAATGCGCACCAACCAAATCGCGCACCTGTTTATCAATCCGCCCAGGCATTTGAGTTATCAGAATAATATCTACCCCCGAATGCCTATGAACATGAAGCCATTCCACAAGCTCAGGCGTTTTTGAACCCGAAGAACGCGGCGGAAAAATATTTTGCGCTTCGTCAATAATTACGACAGAGCCATTATTTTCAGGATACTGAAGCCAAACATTCATGTCATTTATAGTATGACCTTCAGGAATTTTTTCAGTAGGAATAGTCAATTCTGGAATGCCATGCGTAAAAACCTTACGACCTGCCCATTCTTTTTTGACCTTTTTTGCCAAATCGGAAACAACAGACAAAGTTTTGCCCGAACCTGGTACACCTGTAATCAAAGTAATCATAAACAATCCTTATTTTATAAATTTAAAAGCGCGGTAAGACGACCAAATACCAAAAGAAAAGGCAAACCCGCCAAAAATAATATTCATCGCTTCGGGTATGCCAGCCAATCCGAGCAAGCCAATCAAATCGGCGGGCATTCTGAAATAGTTATCGGCGACATAGTTCAAAATGCCTTCGGTAGCCACCGATAGCCCTTCATACGAGACTAGCGTCACACCAAGCCCTAAAAGGAGCTGAAAAAATAGGTTTTTCAGGCTTGGCAGAAACGCCAAAAACAGGCGTCCCAAATACTGTAAGAGCACCCTAAACAAGCCACCCAAAAAAGATACAAGCGCGGGCATTTTTAACCTCTCAACGAATTAACTGTCTTATAAACCATCATTGCCGCCATGAAATAGGCGAGCGTTATAAAAACATATCTCAACCTTTGGGCAGCTTCGCAAATAGGCATCCATGAGAACGAATGACGACCAAACTGCCCAAAATCAAGCAAAATATCTTGAGGACACTGACCGCCAATAGCAAAAGCAGAAGAAGGGGAGAACGTCCCAAAATTCCCATCAGACTTAATCCCACCCCAATCAGGCTCACCACCACCATCAGGCACGTCAGGAACATCAGGAATGCCATATTGTCCACTGCCTTGACCATCCCCATTACCATCTGCACCACCACCCGAATTTCCATCAGAACCACCCTTTTTTAAACCTTTAGATTTACCTGATGAAGGATCTGATTCCTTCCCCGAATCATCAGAACCACCCGAATTACCCTGATCTGAATTTGATGAATCTGCTATATTCGGACTTGGCGAATCGGTTTTATTCGGACTTGGCGAATCGGTTTTATTCGAACTTAAATCAGATGAATTTTGCGCAGCGCCACCACCAGCGGACGGCGCACGACCTGCGTCGTTTGCGCCATTCCCGCCGGCGGTTGCACCCGCGCCATTACCTTTATTTCTTGACGAACCACCGCCAGATGAACCACCAACACTCGTACCCGAACTCGATGAACTTGAAGAAGCAGAGTTATTTGATGATGCTGACGAATTTCCACCTAAAGAGCCGACAGACACGCCGCCAAAATTCGTATCTTTTGCCTTTTCGGTACATATAACCGAAAAACTTGCACCTTTCATTTTCACTACAGCAGGGGAAGAACCGCATTGATTATTCATCGATTTCTTCATATCTTTACTAATCGGAATCTTAGAAAGACTACCGCCCTGCCACGTAGACAAACAATAACCATTTTTTACCCCCTTATAATCCCCCGCAGTTTTAGAATTAACAGATTTGACGTAAGAATACCATTGAGAACATACAGTATCGGGAGAATCACCATAAAAAGATACCCCATCTCCATGCGTAGCCCTCCACATAATGCCATTTCCTCCATCAGCGCCCCCAGAACCGGGCGTAGCACCACGACCAGAAGAAGAACCTCCACTTGACGACGAGCCACCGCCGCCACCGCCTGACGAGCCACCGCCGCCACCGCCTGACGAGCCACCGCCGCCACCGCCTGACGAACCGCCGCCGCCACCGCCTGACGAACCGCCGCCGCCACCGCCTGACGAACCGCCACCGCCACCGCCTTTACCTTGTTTATCTTGCTGCTCCTTCTTTTTCTGTTCAGCTCGTTTGACCTCGATTTCACGTATTAAACGTGCCATTTCATTTTTATCAGCCAACGCCTTTTTTAACCGTTCCTTTTCGACCCCCATTTCTTTGGCTTTTTTTTCAACTTCAGAATCAGGCACATTCTGTCCACCAGAATTAGGTCTTAAAAGCTCATTCATGTCGTAATAGTTAATCTTTTGTTTTGGTTCGATATTTCCGACATATTCGATTTTGTAATAACAGGTCGGAACACATATATATTTAGTAACGTTCAATTTTTTTAAAACACCGTTATGCCTAATAACCAACTCTTTGGTATTCCAAAGCTCAGTTCTTTGATCGAAACCATATGCAGGATTTATAAATCCCGTAGCACTTTCACCAGGTTTTAAATCAGTTATTTCATCCGCATACGCCGCAACAGGCGCAAAAAAAGCGACCGCTGATAAAACGACCGCCGAAAAATTCATCTTCATAATCAAGCCTCAAAAAAATAAATTAACCATAAAACCAATCCAAACCCAACCAGAAAAGGAAAATCAATTACCATCATGCACCCCCATACCAGATATAAACTTAGCTACCAACCTAAAACAAAATATCAAAACAAAAATCGTTAAGAATGGAGACGCAAGTTTTACACCGCTTGAAAACTGTTCGACAACAGAGCATTCAGGGAATGACAAAACTACTTTTTCGCCATTCAAAAACCATTCTTTACCAACTTTTTGAGGGAAAATTAATTTTCCTTCGCCATTAATAACGGGCGCGGTTTGAGATAAAACAAAGTCATTAGCGACTTCGATATTCTCGAAACACTGAAAACCGACACGATATCCCATACCGCACCCCGTTAATTAACGACCGCCCAAGAAGCCGGAAACGAGCTTAAAGGCACGGACAACCACATAAACGGAAAGCAAAGCCATGCCAACAGAAGTTACAACAGGAACGGTTTTTGCAATTTCAGTAGCCATAGTAGTACCGATATCGGCAATACCATCAGCAGCGGCAGCAGCAGACAGACCAACCATAGCGGCACCAACGCCAATTTTTTGTTTCAAATTTTTCATATAAAACACCTTTTAGTAAGTAAAACCCCGTTTTCAAAGGCAAACGGGCAGCCCAAAAACTATTTAACGACCTTTTCAGGATCATTCTTTGCCGCACGAACAGGCTGAATATCGACAATAACGTTTTGAACACGGTTACCGTTTGTTTCAACCTCAATATCAATTTCCGCATCAAAAGGGAGCGGGATACCATTAAATTTTTCAAAGTTTTCAGACGTTCCAAACTTCAAGGGTTCAGTCGCCGAACCACGCATATCAGGATTGTTTCGAGCAAACGGAAATTCAACATAGACCGTAGTAGAATCGTATGCCTTGCCGGTGTCATTCATTACGCCTTTGGAACGTTTTAAGCCTTGTACTTTAGCGAACATTTTCATATCAATTACCTTCCTGCCTTCTTAGGCTTTTGGACTAAAAATACATTTCATATTGCCATTTACATCAATATGATATGCAAAACAATTTAAATTTAATGCTTTCTTTCTTGCCTGATAAATCACATCATTAAAAGAATCTTCATCTATATCCGCATATCCATAATAGAAATCAAACTTACCGTCACCCAAATCTATTATTAAATTACGAAATGTTTGTGAACCACTTAAAACATCATCAACAGTAATACAAGGGAATATTCTTTTATTACATTCAACGCCTTTAATCATTTTCTAACCCCTGAAGAATCATTCCGTACTCATCCATTAACTCCAACTCAATTGAACCTTCGTACTCATCATGGATAAACTGCATATAATGACGCCTTGCACTAAATGCGTACTCCACTGAATAAGAAGCAGGATTCACACGCTCAGGCAATGCGCCGTCTTTACGCCTTAGACGCTCAACAATCTCTTCAGGCGACATACCCAACTGAATCATCATATTTACGGCGCGACCAGCTTGGTTTGCTGCAACTTCTTGAACCCTGTCTATAGACACTTGCATTCTTTTTTCAGACGACAAATAACGATTTGCTGAACCAAAATTCTGTAAACGTTCACAAATTGGAAAAGCACCGCCCCAAAATTGACCCGGCTGAAGCAATATATCGAGAGGAATCAGACAGTTTTTGCCCATAAACTGAAGTTCAAATCTTGTCCAAAACATTCCCGATGTATCCCCCTGTTCCTTTGCCTTATCATAGATTCGGCAATAACAAGATGAATTTTTAGATCCAACACCGAGCGTCTTACCGTTATCCGTTCCATTCAGCCAATCAGAGCCGATTTGTGCCACCAACGGACGTTTGCCACGTTTATCAAATTCGCCATTCTGATAAGCTGCCCATGCAGTATCAGGGCTTATTTCTTCGCTATAAAAATCTTTTGCTACGTCGCAACGCGTAATTCTTGGACTATACGCATGACCATTCAAAAAACGATATAACCGCTGTTCCCATCCGTCCTTTGCTGCCGTACAACCCTTACCCGTCAATTCGATCAGTATCGTGCCATTCTGACCGCCAATATATGCTTGACCGTAAAGAACGCCTTCAACTGACATTTCCCATCTTTCGTCATAAAAACGACCTTTGCCGACAGGAGCAGGGGAGCTAACACCAAACCCAAAAATCCATTCAGCAATTTCGGACCAGTTTTTCATCACATCTAAATCAGTTACCGGAGAGGAAATGCCCATTGCAAGCAATTCGGGCGCGAAGCCTACAACCGATTTTTCTTTAAACGTGAAACTTAGTGTATCGATGAAAGCCGTGTTTCCAAGACCCCGACGAAGCGGAATTACTTTTAGATTTCCATCAAAATCTATGACTGCCGTTTCATAACGTTCGTATTCCTGATTTAAAACAACGGCTTCAGAAGATTCTAACGTTGATTCGCCCAAATTTTTCAAATCTCGACCCCCCCTGTTAGATAGGGGGGGGGGATTATCCCAAGCCCCTAAATTACTCATCGATACACCCCACGTCTTTCTTAGGCACACCGTATGAAACAGACAGAGCTACACCCGCAGCCACCCACATTTCGGCACGAGACAACGCCAAAACTTCAGAGCGGAGATCAAAATAAAGGGTATGGAGCAAAATATCATGTTCACGACACTCAACCCGCCAGCCCGCCTTTTCCTGTATTACTTTTGCGCTACGTTGGTTTTTCATGTTTTGACCTTTTTACAACACCTAACTGTTATTTGCATTCATGTATGCAATTTTGGTAATTGTATTCATGTATGCAAATATGCACAAGACAAGTATGCTTGTTAACAAGTAAAGCCTTGTTTTATATTTCATAAAAGTTTTAGGAAAAATGACACATGAAATCACTAAGAATAAAAGAAGAGCAGGAAGAGAGCATTAGACGGCTTGCCATCAATGCCAATAAAAAACTGATACATCTTGGGCGCGAACCCCTGAAGGACAGCGAGCTTGCCCATATCCTTCTTAACGAAGCCATCAAACGCGCCCACATCGGCGACGACGGCGAAATCACAATAAAGGATTGATAATGTGGAAAAAAGCGTTGAAAACGCTGCTTTTAATCCTTTGCCTGCTTATTAGTTGGTTTGTCGGATACGGATACGGAATGCAAGCAGAATATAATTGCTATAAGGACATCACATCTTCTCATCCAAGAATGTGCGAAGCTTTCACAGGAAAAAACCTTGGAGAACTTGGAGAATTTGAAATCATTGACCTTAAAACTGACGAAAAAACACAGTGAGCCTATGCTCAAATAGCGAGCCTTGTCTAATCATAGTAGTATTTAAATTACATGATTAAACAAGGCTTTGATTCTATTATGTTTACGCAAAAAGACTGGTTAGACTTGGCAAAAGGGCGCTTACGTATCAAATCTGATTATGCACTGGCAAAAAGATGGGATGTTTCAGCGTCTGAAGTATCTCAATACAGACGCAACAGACTGCGTTTGCCGCTTGCCGTGATACTTGACATAGCCGAAATCATGCGATGCGACCCTATGGAAATCATAACCGGACTGGAATATCGAAGATGCAGGGAGCAGGACAGGGAGCGCATCAAATCTGAACATTTCAGGCTAATGACTAAATCTAATTGGTACTTTAAAAACCCAGGTAATTTGCCATACAAAGGCGGTAGATAGTCCTAATTCGCATAATGTATATTATGTAAAATTATTGCATTTTACTTTTCTTAGTTTTAATTATTACCACAAATCCCTTAAATTCCTATACAAGAATTTAGGGGATTTCCCATAAGTATTTTCTTCCAACAAAACCGTACAAGCTATAATTACCAAACATGTTAACCACTTTCTCCGCTGAAGTTGGAGCAGGTGCTGGTTCATCAGCCAATCAATTCGTACCTAAATTGATAAAAACTTTGCCCTTAAATATTTCTGTATTGACAGAAATAAAAGACAAAAATAAAATACCCTTACTATGAAACTGAATCCGACCACTGAAAAATTTATCCTCCACTGGGGCGAAATGGGCACCAAATGGGGCGTCAACCGTACCGTTGCACAAATCCATGCCCTGCTCTACATCTTAGGCAGACCGATGAACGCCGAAGAAATTACCGAAACACTCAGCGTAGCGCGCTCCAATGTCAGCAACAGCATCAAAGAACTGCAAAACCTGAAGCTGGTGCATACCGTACATATCTTGGGCGACAGACGCGATCATTTTGAAACTTCAGACGACGTTTGGACTTTGTTCCGCACCATCACAGAAATGCGCATGCAGCGCGAAATCGAACCGACGCGGCAATTTTTGCAAAGCCTGATCGACAGTCCTGAATTTAGTCAGGAAAATGAAACTGCCAAGCAGCGAATCAGACAAACCCATGATTTCATCAATACGTTGACCATATGGGCAAATGAAATGCTGAAGCTTTCCACTTCAACCATGGTAAAAATTTTAAAAATAGGCGCTGGAATACAAAAATTTTTCCGATGATGCCGCCCCAATTGATTTACAAGACACACCCCCCTGTTTCTCTTACTCAATCATAGGTGTGTTATGGCACATTCAACAGATGATTATTTCGACTATCCGAGAGGCAGAGTCATCATCGTTTATACTGCATCTACGCTATTTTTTGCGTTTAGTATCGGCTACTATGCTTTATTCTTTACCGTACCTGCCCTGATTTGCGGTTTGATCTTAAGCTTGACGTCTACATATAGAGACTTACGCGGCCTTATACGGGCAATCATAACCGGATCATTATGCGGTTGTCTGTATCTTTTACTGTTTGGTGCAGATTTTGTCACCAGTCTCCTAGCCGGCGTGGTAATAGGCGGTACTTATTCTTTGATTGTCGGTCTTTTGAGTCTGCCCAATCCTCCTGGTGAAGACGATATTTGGGAACCTGCCTAATTTTTTTACCTTTATATTTCTCTTTTGACAGAAATTTTAGAAATTACAGGATAAATATATAAACAAACCAAAATGAAATTAGGAAACCAATATGTCCAACAACACTACACACAATCTTCCTGCCTACCTGTCTTACTCGATGGGGCTGCTATGGCTCTGGAGCGGTACTCAACCTCTGTTTTTCATGCCCGAAATGTCATTGGATTTGCTGCATTCGGTCGGTATTCCCGAACCGTTGCTGTGGCCGACATTGATTTCTGCTTCACTATTGGACATCGGTTTTGCCTTTTTATGCTTCAGCCGCCTTCGTTCCCGTTCCGCAATATGGCTGCTGCAATTGCTGACCGTCGCGGCATACAGCCTGATTATTGCCTTCAGGCTGCCCGAAATGTGGGCGCACCCTTTTGCGCCTTTGGTAAAAAACCTGCCGATTATGGCTACTTTATTTTTCCTGTATCAATCCGTAGGAGATAAAAAATGAACACCTATTTAATCGTTAAAACCCTGCACATCATCTCGGCTACCTTAATGGTTGGCACCGGTTTTGGTACAGCGTTTTACCTCTTTTGGGCAAACCGCAGCGGTTCGGTCGCCGCGCAGTCGGTCGTATCGCATTGGGTCATCAAGGCAGATTGGTGGTTTACGACACCTGCCGTTATTTTCCAACCCCTGTCCGGTTTATGGATGCTGTACGAACGCGGCTATACCGTTTCCACTATGCTGGAACAAAATTGGGTATGGATGACGATCGGTTTATACATCCTTGCAGGCATTTGCTGGCTGCCTGTTGTCTGGCTGCAAATTCGTATGGCAAAGATTGCCGAACAAGCGCATAAAGAAAACGCAGACACCATTCCGGAACCCTATTGGCGTTACGCCAGACGCTGGGAATTGCTGGGCTATCCCGCCTTTTGCGCCACTATCGTGATTTACTTCCTGATGGTGATGAAACCGATTTAAAGATTTTCAGACGACCTCAGCACCACCATAAAGAAAAAACCATGAACATCATCATTTTCGGAGGCAGCGGCTTCATCGGCAGCCGTACCGCCCAAATCTTAAAAGAACAAGGTCACCAAGTTTGGACGCCCGACCGCCGCTCCTTCGATTTTCTTCATCCCGATGAAACCGCTGCACGCCGTTTATTAGAGGGGCAAGACGTCCTCATCAACTGTATCGGCATCATGAGCCATCATGCCGAAATACTCGAAACCGTACACCACCACACGCCCAAACAACTCGCCGCATGGGCAAAAGCAGCAGGCATAAAACACTGGGTGCAACTATCCGCACTGGGTGCCGACCCATCTCAATCCATCAACTTTGTCGGCAGTAAAGGACGTGGAGATGATGCCGTCGCCCAAAGCGGCATCCCGATTTCGATAGCCCGACCATCCGTCGTTTACGGGCGTGGGGGAACCAGCTGCGAACTGTTCATCAAACTAGCCCACCTCCCTTTACTTCCACTGCCGGAAGGCGGACGCTTTTACTTACAGCCCGTCCATCTTGCTGATGTTGCCGAAGGCTTGGCAAAACTTGCCGTCCAAGCCGACGCCGGCCACAGCATCATCAATATGACCGGCAACCAAACGCTGACCTTGGCGGAATACCTGACCACCCTCCGCCAAACCCTGCACCACAAACCGCCACAACATATCCTACCTGTTCCCCTGCGCCTGATTGACCCTGTGCTGCCGTTGGCAAACCTCCTCAGCAACGGTATTATCAGCCGTGACAGCTTTGCCCTGCTCAAACAAGGTTCATGCGCCGATTATTCTGATTTTGAAGCTTTATTGGGGAGAGCGCCATTAGCTGCGGAAAACTTTTCCCGTCAAAGCTGAATCAGCCATACACATATGCAACGGAAAATTAGATTTCAGACGAGATTTACCTGCTACAATTCATCTTTTTTATTCTTGACATTATGAAAACCGTGCGTGTTTGTACTATAACGGACAAACTTAGCATTAACGTGGCAATACTGGTGCAAATCGAAACGTAAAGAAGCAACGACAACCGTAAACTGTAGAAACCAGTAACGTTATTTACAGTATTTCCAGGCGAATACTGAAACATGAACATGCACAAAAACACCCCTTACCCCGAACCACCGTCAAGCCATTTGGCCGGCCTACACGCAGGAGAAGGAAAGCGTCACCTCCCCGGCACGCCTCTACCAAGTCAGCCGCATCACCATCTACCGCGCACTTAAATCCGCAAGGGGCAGACTGCTCAAATCCCAAACCGGTACCAACAACCGTTTCAAACAGACAAAGTACGGAATGAAACGCCTGGCCAAGGTAGAACGCAGCATTCAGGAAAAACT
>ERZ773009.688-NODE-688-length-24772-cov-15.248372_pt1 | contig 24772 bp, 21 predicted proteins | sample MGYA00580663_ERZ773009 | MGnify/ENA primary metagenome ERZ773009 (study PRJEB29015, sample SAMEA2737969) | human oral metagenome | biome: human oral; feature: human-associated habitat; material: dental | place: China | collected 2026 ... | reverse complement strand
TTCCACACATCGGTGTGGAAGACCCGCCCGCGTCTGCGGTGGCGGCCGCGACTCAGGCGCCGAAGCTCGCGGCGCCCTGCCTGTCGGCGGTGTTGTAGTTGCCGGACGAGGTGTCCACGTGGGTGCCCATCTGCGCGAGCAGCTGGTTCATATCCGTGAGCGACTGCGACCACTCGGCCTTGGCGGTCAGGTACTGGGTCTGAGCCTCACCGGTCCACTCGGACTGGGTGGGCTTGAGCTCCCCGTCCATGGATTCCAGGTCCGAGGAAATGGCCTGCGAGGCACGAGCGAGCTCACTCGAGGCGTTCGACATTGATCCGTAGTCCACCAGCATGTCTTCGGACATGATCGATTCTCCTTATTCTCGGTTCTCGGCTTCGGCGTATTTTAATCGGGAGTGGACGGTCCGGTCAGGACATCATGCCGTGATAGCCCTGCGAGGCGCCGCCGATCTTCTGCGCCCCGGCGGCCACGTCCGCCTCGGTGCTCTGGTAGGTGCTCTCGGTCCCGCGCAAAGAGGACTCGAACCTGTCCAGAACGGCGACGATGTTCTTGGCGTCCTGGATCCACTGGTTGGCGGCGGTGGCGAACGCCGTGCCGCCCGAGCCCTTCCACCCCGGCGCGAGCGTCTGGACGGTGCTCTCGACGCCGGTGATGATCGACTGCTGCTGCTGACGGTGGTTGGCGACGACGTTAGCCGCATTGGTGAGTACGCCGCTGCCTGCGGCGAGATTCTGTGCCATGGTCTCTCTTCCTGAGGGTGGGGGGACAACTGGATGCTCGTGGGGAAGCGCCGCCCACCTCCCGGCTCTCCCGGCTGCTCCTGAGCGGGCTCAAACCTACCCAATGTCTCCGCCCCGGTGCGAGTCTTCCGGTGAAGCACCTTATGGGTAGTACCTCCCATCGCTCGCCGCGATCCCCGCATCCGCCGAGCGCTGCCGGGCGCCGTCGGGTGTCGAGACTCACGGGAGAGGAGCAGAGCGGGACGCGGGCGGGTCCGACGTGCCAGGATGGTCCGCGGAGCCACCCGGCTCCACGCGGCGCGCCCGCCCGACGCGTCGGCGATCACTGCCACGTTCACGTTCCCGTCCCTGGAACGTCCCTGGAACCAGGAGAGAACCAGGAGAGCGCTGTGCCCCTTACGACGAGCACCCGCCGAGGAGTGGCCGATCTCATCCCGGTCACCATCAGGCACCGCAACATCCCGACGGACGTCGCACTGCCGTCCTCGCTCCCGCTCGCGGAGATCCTCCCCGCCGTGGCGGCGCGCCTGGGCGCTCTGGACGAGGAGTCCGCCGTGTACGGCCTCATGCTCGTCACCGAGGACGGCAAGCCCCTGAGCGACTCGCGGCCGGTCGACGAGCAGGGCGTGAGGGCGGGCGCCCTGCTCACACTCGAGGTGCGCAGCACCCAGGCCGAGGCACGCTACGACGACCTCGTCGAGGCCGTCGCCACGGCGGTCGAGACGAAGCAGGTCGCCTGGAGCCGGGAGGACTCGCTGTCGATGTCCGTGGCCTCCACCTGCCTGCTGTTCCTCGTGGCCGGGCTGCTCCTGCTGCGACAGGGCCCCGGCCAGATCGTCACCCCCGTGTGCGCGCTGGTGTGCGGCTGCCTGCTCGTCCTGGCCGCCTTCGTGATCTCGCGCCTGCGCGGCGAAGGCGCCTGGCCGCTGATCATGACCGCCGGGGCGCTCTGCGCGGTCGCCGCCCACACCGCCTTCGACGGGCCGCCGACCGGCATGCGGATGATCGCGGCCGGCGGCGCCCTCGCCGCCGTCGTCCTGGCGTGCCTGCCCCTGCTGGGCGAGGACCGGTGGCTGATCTCGGGCCCCCTGCTCATCGCCTCGGCCCTGGCTCTGACGGGGGCGGGCGTCGAGTTCCTCGGCCGTCCGCTGACCAGCGTGCTCGCCGTCGCCGCCGCGGGCGCCGCCATCATCTCCCTGCTCGCGCCGTGGCTGGCCCTGGCCTCGGTCCCGATAGACATCTCACTGCCCGATCGGACCGACAAGCCGGTCCTGGAACCGGGCACCGAGGTGACGCCCACGCTGACGGCCCGGGTGCTCGATGCGCACGGCCTGGTCCTGTCGGCGCGCATCGCCTGCGCGTTGATCGTCCTCGCCTGCGTCCCGACGCTGACCTCCGTCGGCTACAGCGGAGCGGGCCTGATCGCCGCCATCGCGGCGGCCTGCCTGCTCGGCACACGGGCGGCGCGCTCCCAAGCGGACGTGGCCGCCGGTATCGCCGGGGGCATGGCGATGCTGGCGGCCCTGGTCATCACGGTCATCGTCTCCCGCACCGACCTGCTGATGCCGGCCACCGGGGTCGTCGGCGTCACCGGCGTGGTCGTCCTCCTGCTCAACGTGCTCGGCCCGAGCTACCGGCCCCGCCTGGCGCGCGCGGCCGACGCCCTGGAGATCATCGTCCTGCTGACGATCCTGCCCCTGGCCGCCGTCGTCTGCGGAACGCTGTAGGAGCACGGCAATGGCCTCCAACAAGGACATTCTCGACGCGCAGCGCTTCAATCGGCGCCGACTGGTCACGGCCTTCGTGGCGGGCGCCCCGGGGGGTCGTGAGCTCGAGCCGCGGCGCATCACCCCTCCCCTCATCGGGGGCATCGTCCTGACCCTGGTGATCGCCCTGGCCTCCTGGATCTCCGGCATGTTCGTCGGCTCCCTGCCCTCGGACTGGCAGAACAACACCCTCATCGTCGTCAAGGGCGAGGGAACCCGCTACATCACCGTCGACGGCCGTCTGCGCCCCGTGACGAACCTGGCCAGCGCGCGGCTGCTCGCCGAGTCGGGCAAGTTCCGGCAGACGACCCTGAAGTCCTCGGTCCTGGACGGGATCGAGCGCGGCTCCCGGGTGGGGATCGAGGACGCGCCCGAGCAGCTGCCCGCGACCGGTTCCCTGACGGCGCACGGGTGGACAGCCTGCTCGACCTCCGCGGGGCAGACGGCCGTCGGCGTCGGCGCATCCCCGAAGGGCCTGAGCACCATTCAGCACGCCCTGGTGTCGGTCGACGGCCGGACCTACCTGGTGGCCGACGGCGTCAGCCACGAACTGCCCGCGGACAACCTCGGCTCGGTCCTCCTCGCCCTCGGGCTCGACTCCGAGCCCATCACCGAGGCCGACGCCACGTGGCTCTCGCTGTTCACACCGGGCAGCACGCTCCAGAGCCTCACCGTCCCCGACGCCGGAACACCGGTGACCGGCCTGTCCTCGACGATCAAGAACCCGGTCGCGGGAATGCTGCTGTCGGTGACCGACTCGGCGGGCGGTCAGCGGCACTACATCGTCCAGGCCGACTCGAGCCTGGGCGCCCTCAGCGACGTCTCACTGGCGCTGTACAGGCTGGGCGGGGGCGCGGCGGCGCCCGTCCAGGACGTCAGCGTTTCCGACCTCACCCAGGTCACGACGACGACCGCCGCGCCGGAGGACTGGCCCTCCACCCTGGACCAGGGCGCCGCGTCGGGCACGAGCGTGTGCGCCGTCCTCGGCGAGTCCACCTCCTCGGGCACGGCCAAGACCACCCTGGCCTCGGCCGATCAGATCGAGTCGGGAGGTGTGAAGGTGACCGGCGGCGCCGGCGCGCTCGTGCGCTCGTCCGCCGGCGGCAGCCTCGGACCGGTGTTCCTCATCACGGATGCGGGCCGAGCGTGGGGTCTGGGCGGCGAGCTGAGCGATACTCTCGCACGGCTGGGCTACGAGGAGAGTCATGTCGCCGCCGTACCGGCCGCCTGGCTCGCCCTGTTCCCCACGGGGCCCGAACTGTCCACGCAGGCCGTCTGGGAGGGGGTCAGCGAGCAGTGAGAGCGCACCGAGTACGACGGCGCCTGCGCCGGACCCTCCGGGCACCGCGGGCGCTGGCCGCATCGTCAGCGCTGACGGTGCTGACAGCGCTGACGGTGCTGATGGTGCTGGCGGTCTGCTCCACCCTGACGGGCCCCCTCGCCGCTCGGGCCGATGAGACCCCGCCCCCCGCGCAGGGCGGCGCCGACGTGATCCCGACCGCGGCCCCGGAGCCGACCGGGCAGCCCGAGCCGACGGACGCGGCCCCGGCCGAGCCGGAGCCGACCGCGGAGCCGACACCGACCGCGGAGCCGACACCGACCCCCGAGCCCGAGCCGACACCGACCCCGGGGTCGACGCCGACCGCGGAGCCGACACCGACCCCCGAGCCCGAGCCGTCGCACGACGCCGCGATCTCCAGCTGCGAGGAGGGCCGCACGGCGCTTATCGCCTCGGCCCCGCCGGTCATCTCCCAAATCGGGATGGAGCGGGCGTGGTCGATCACCCGGGGAGAGGACGTGACCGTCGCCGTCGTCGATTCCGGGATCGCGGGGGACAACCCCCACTTCGAGGGGGCCCTGACCACGGGCGTCGACCTGACTGGCAAGGCTCGCGCCGACGGCGCCGCTGACGCCAGCGGCCAGGGCACGGCGGTCGCCGGGGCCATCGGTGCGCGCACCGTGCCGGGGTCGGGCCTGGTCGGCCTGGCTGACGGCGTCGAGCTCATGCCCGTGCGGGTGTTCGCCAGCACGGCGAATGAGACGACCGGCGCGGGAGCGGGGCCGACGGCGGGAGCGGGATCCAGAGCGGGGACCGCGCCCACGGCGGAGCGGACCGCGGCGGGCATCGGCTGGGCGGCCGACCACGGGGCGCAGGTCATCGTCGTCCCCCAGGCGCTGACCGAGGACTCCCCCGCCCTGCGGACGGCGACGGAGCAGGCGATCGACTCCGGCGCGCTCATCGTCGCCAGCGCGGGCGACCGCCAGCAGTCCCAGACCCGGACCCAGGAGGCGGACGACGAGAGCACGGAGCGCTTCCCGGCCGCCTATGACGGCGTTCTGGGCGTGACGGCCCTGGACTCCCAGGGGTCGGCGTCGGGCGCAGCCGTCCGCAATGACGACATTGATCTCGCGGTCCCGGCGCAGTCGGCCCCGACCGCCTTCCTCGACGACGGCGACTGCGTCGTCGCCCAGGAGTCGCCGTCCTCGGCCCTGGCAACCGGGTACGCGGGAGCCGTAGCCGCTCTGGTCGCGGCCGACCATCCGGATGAGGCACCGGCGGACTGGGCCTACCGGCTGATGGTGACGGCGCTGCGCACGACGCCGGCCGAGTGGAGCCCGACAATGGGCTGGGGCACGATCGCTCCGTATTCGGCACTCACGTTCATCAACGACGGAACCGCCCTGGGACCGCAGAATCCGCGCGGGACCCGCGCCGCCGAGACCATCGCCCCCGCGTTCGCCTCGCAGCCGCGGCCGGACCTCGGCCCGCAGCGGCGCCAGCGCCTGGCGGGTACAGTCGGCCTCGGCGGCGCGACGCTCCTGACTCTGGCGCTGGTCGCATCGCAAGCCCCTCGCCGCGCGAACGCGCATACGACGAAGAAGGGAGAACCCCATGCCCGATGAGTTCGAACTCGCCGCTCAACGCGCGCGGGAGCAGGTGGACGGCTGGTTACGCCAGTCGCAGGAGCAGGCGGAGAAGGCGCAACGCGTGTCCAAGGAGGTCGAGGCGATCCGCGAGACGGAGACGGCGAGCGACCGCACCGTCACCGTCGCCGTCGACGCCGGGGGCCGACTGGTGGACCTCAAGCTCACGCGGGAGGCGATGGACCTCTACCCCGCCGACCTGGCGACGACGATTCTGGAGTGCGTCGACAAGGCCCGCTCGCGGGCCGGCGCGAAGGCGTCGCGCCTGGCCTCGGAGGCCTGGGGGGAGGAGTCGGATCTGGCTCAACGGATGCGACAGGCCTACAGCCCGCGGACGAATGGCACGGCGAACGCGGCGAACGCGGCGAACACAGCGAACACAGCGAACACCCGCGACCGGAGTCCGCATGGCTCCGGCATCGGGCAGAACGGCATGATCGGTTTCAATCGAGGAGGTCGCTGATGGCGGATCTTGAGGTTTCCCCTGAGGTGTGGCGCACGCACGCCTCGCATGTGGATCAGATCAAGGACGGGTTGGGGGAGGTGACGTCGGCATCGCAGGCGGCGATGGCGGGGCTTCCCTTCGGCGTTCTGTGCTCCCCCCTGTTCCTGCCGCCCTACGAGATCGCCAAAACCGGGTTCGACTCGGGCGTGTCCACGGTGTCCGAGCGAATCGGAACGGGCGCCTCGAGCGTGCGCCAGGTGGCCTCGTCCTTCGAGACGACCGACACCGAAGCGGCGAGCCAGGCGAGGCAGTACGGTTCGGACCACTGATCGGGCCTCTGAGGCCCCACGACGCGGTGGTGGTGCTCCCGGGAGCACCACCACCGGTCATCGCAGGCCGAAACGCCGCTCCTGGCTCTCGCGCACCGCCTGATGGACGCCCAGCGTCTCCGCGAGCGCCACGTACTCGTGCGTCTCACGGGTGTAGCCGCGCGCGACGGCCCACTGCCAGATGCGGTTGCACTCGGCCACGCCCTTGGCCTCGAGCGCGGGAACCCAGGGCCCCGTCCATGACAGGCCCGTCAGTTCCAGGTCGCGGCCGTCGGGGAGGACGACGCAGGCGAAGGCGCGGTTGGTGACCGCTTTCGCACCACCGGTTCCCAGGGCGATCCGGACGTACAACCCGGTGCGCGAGGCGGGCCAGGGGAAGCTCTGCTCTCTGCCGATGGCGCGCTCATGAATGCCCGTGGCGTCCAGCACGGTGCGTATTGAGAGCATGAAGGCGGCGGCCGGTATGCAGAAAATCGCGACGATCGCCAGGATGATGGCGTTGACGATGCTCGCCCCGTCGTCGTTGCTCACGAGGTTCCACACGACGCCGTAGAGGCTCACGAGCCCGAAGCCTCCGCCGACCAGCGGCAGGACCGCCGAGGAGAGGGTCGAGTAGATGGTCAGCGTGATGCGCTCCTGAGTCAGGGGGATCGGTCTTCCGGGCGCGTAGGTCGCCTCCGGAGGGACCGGAGGGAGCGGGCCCGGCGCAGCCGGTGGCATCATCCCGTACCCGCCGTACCCGACGTCGTAAGGCCGACCCGTGCGGACCGCACGAGGGTCGTAGGATCCGTACTGCTGGGGCTCCTGCGCCATTGAACCTCCTCTGAACCTCCTCGCGGTTGTGCGGACCAGGTTAGACGATCGCTTCGGGTTCCGCCGGGACTCAGCAGGATCCGATCCGGCGCGGGTCCGACCGGGCCGGGGACGGTCCGGGCTCTTCTCCCCATCCGGCATGTCGCGTCCCATAGTTCCCACCGCCGCCGCCCTTCGTTAGAGTAAGCGCAGTTCTCCCGCGATCCCTTCGAGAAGGAAGCATGATGGCAGGCAACCAGACATCCGTCGACTATGATCAGGCGTCCTCCAACTCCTCGGAGATGGCCACGGCTTCAGCTCATGCGGACCCTGCGGCCACGACCATCGACGACGTCACCGTCAACCAGACGACCACGACGTGGAGCGACCACATCGAGGCGGTCACGTGCAAGGACGCCTACACCCGGGCACTGGAGCAGCTCAAGGCCTGCATTACGGCGACCAAGGCGGACATCGACGCGCTCAAGACGAACTACGACAAGGCGGTCACCGCCTTCGAGCAGGGTGATCGGGACACCGCGGCTGAGGCCGAAGGGCTCCTACGGGATTGGAAGTCGCATCGCACCCCCATCGCCTTCTCCGCGCCCGCACCCATCCCGGGAGAGGACCCTGCCGGAGTCTGCACCGCGCCGTCGTCCTCATCACCCGCGCCCTCGGCCTCGCCCTCCGGAGCCGAACCCGGCACCCCGACGCCCTCGGCCTCGCCCTCCGGAGCCGAACCCGGCACCCCGACCGCGAGCCCGTCGGGTCCCCGGCCGACCCCTTCGCACTGACCGCCGACCGGCCGCCGGCATTCCGCCGTCCCATCCGTGACCACCCCCGCAAGCACTGACCCCAAGGACGCACCATGGGCCTCACCGTCGACGAACTCAAGAAGATCAACGCCCTGTCGCTCGACGACCACACCGACGACACGAATCTGGACAAGATCCGCTCCGAGTTGGTCTCCTGCGATGACTCCATCCGACTCATCGCCAAGTCGCCGGCTCTGACGGGCGAGACCCAGGACGCCGTCACCCAGGCTCTAGCCCAGTTGCAGGCGGAGGTGCGCAAGTGGCACGGCCTCGTGGCGTCGGTCCATTCGCAGCGCACTGAGGCTCGCGATGCCATGCGCACCGCCAAGCCGAAGTTCGACGCCCTGCCGGCGACCACGGGCGACCAGGTGCATCAGGGCGCTCCGCTGCGCGTGGAGTACCAGACCGACGTCGACCCGGATCCCGTGGTGGAGGCGCAGCGCGAGAGCGCTGCGAGCGAGGCCATCACGCCGATGGACGCAACGCTGACGACGACCACCATCGGTCTGAACGTCCTGGACTTCACACGGCCGGCCTTCGACCCCAACCGTGCGGTGGACCAAACCCCTCTGCCCACCACCACGTTGAACGGCGACGCCGGTGGGGACGGCGCGTCCGCAGGGGCGTCCGCAGGAGGCGGTGCGGGCGCGTCCGCAGAGGCGTCAGCAGGAGGCTACGCGGGCGCGTCCGGTTCGGGGGGCGCGACGGGCTACGCGGGCGCGTCCGGTTCGGGGGGCGCGACGGGCTACGCGGGCGGCACCGCCGCAGCGAGCGGTTACGGGGCGTCGTCGGCGGACGGGAGCGGGGCAACGGCGTCGTACGACGGGTCCTCAGGCGGTTCGGGCTCACCCGCCGGTCTCATCACCCCCGGCGCGCAGGCCGCCGGCAGCGTTTCGGGCATCACCGACGCCGCGGGCCACTACGGCTCCGCGATGAACGGCCACAGTGCGGGCACGCTGGACGGGCTGATCCGCAACGGCTTCGTCAGCAACACCTCGAGCGCCTCGGCCACCCCCATCATCGCCGGAACCACAGGCGGCGCGTTCCTGGCCAGAAAATCCCGCGGCAAGGGAGCGGGCTCCGGCCTCAAAGGCGCCGGCGGTCTCCTGGCGGGGTTGGCCGGTCTTGCCGGTATCACTCGTGCTACGGGCGCCGCGATGGGGTCCGCGTCCGCCTACACGACGGCGCAGGCCGCCTCCGGAGCAGCGGGCCTCGCCAACGCCGGATCAGCTTCGTCCGCCCTCGGCGTCAACGGCACCACCGGCGTCGGCGCATCGGCGGCGGGCGCTGCGGGGTCGTCCCAGGGCTCGGGGGCCGGATCCTCCGCTGCGGGAGCCGCTGGTCGGGGGGCCGGAGGCATGGGCGGGCGCCCGATGGGCGGCGCCCCCGGCAGTGGTGGCGCCAATGGGTCCCGACGCCGCCGGAAGCGGGCCCGGGGTACGTACGACGTGCCGGTCTTCGACGAGCCCGAACGGCTTCTGCCCGGTGACCCGGGACCGAGCGGCGAAGCGGGCTCACGCGCCACCATTGGCGCGATCAGGGAGTGGGTTGAGGAGTCCGATACATGGTGATCTGACTTGTCGCTTGTCCGGCGACCTGAACTAAAACGTGGCGCGGTGCCGGGGGCGGTTGTGGCCGCTCCCGGCATCGTTATCATTTCCCATGTTCAGGATGATTTGAGCCTCAAGAGTCAGCAGGTGGCGGCTGGCCCGACTAGTGATCAGCGGCTCGGAAGGGGCTTGAGTAGTCGGTTCTAGTCGTGGTCGCGATTGCGGCGGTTGCGGGCGTCGCGTTCCTGCTCGGTGATGGCATTCCGCGCACCCGCATTGATGTCGGGAGGCGGAGGCGGGGGCGGTGTCGTCCGAGCACGCTCAACGGCCTGAGCGAGCCACTCAGGGGTGTGCTCAGCCTCACGCGGATAACGCTCAAGCTCGTCAAGACACGTGTAATCAGTCGGAGAACCAGCAGTCGAAAACTCCGGCCGGCGATCCCAATCGAACTCGGTGCGCAGAACGAGCTCATCAACCTCCATCCACAAATGAGCCCACGTCCACGCACCCCGACCCGGCTCAACCATCGCCCGACGCAAATCATCCACACCGAACCGAGAACTCCTGGGCGGACGGATCCGCTTCACAACCCCATCCAGCATGGTAAGAGTCGTATCCCTCTCCCCATAAAGCCCCATTCCAACGGCCGTCATATCCACACGCACACCACCGGATTCAGGAAGCCACTCAACCAACGCCGCCTGCACCCCATCAAGAATCTCCTCAGCAGACATCCTCGACGTATTCACATCAACTCACCCCTCTACCTGTTCGGAAAGTGTCGTGGATTCATCGAGCCGGTCGGCTCGTCCGTATCAACAGTCGACCCCATTAAGGCCGCCGATGGTCAGGCCAGTGGGACTGTGAAGCGCTGGCAATAGTCGGGGTCGATCGGGCAGGGGCGCCCTTGGGCATTGATGACGGCTTTGGCGACGGCGTCAGTGAGTTGGGCGATTGCCTGTGCGGTGAGGTGGCTGGCCCACTGGTCCTGGCCGCCATCGTCAGGGGTGAGTTGCTCGATAAGCTCGACGTCACGTCCGGCGGCGTGGATGAAGCGTCCCGTGTACAGCACGGTGCCCGGCAGCAGAGCGATTTCCTGGGCCTCAGGGACGGCGGAGATAGGCGCGAGGTCACGGCCGGTGTGAGCGACGACGACGGCGATGCCCGGGCTGGTCAACCCGACGGAGGCGACGGACAGGTCGCGACTGGTCGCCGTGATGTTCTGAGTGACGATAACTCCGGGCTTCTGGTTGCCTGAGCTGGTGACTCCGCGGAAGGTGACGGCACCGGTGGCGGGCAGACGGCGCAAGCCTTCGACGGCATTGTTGAAACGTTCCTGAGGGCTTGGTGTGTGGTTGTCGCTCATGTGTAGGCCTCCGGCGGATGGGGACTGTAGGGGGCGAGTTTTCCGCCCTCTCGGATAATGTTCTCACTCGCGATCTGCGCCGGGAAGGGGGCGGCGGTCGGCGGCTCGAGAGGCCGAGCCGGATCGGTCGGCACGGCTTCCAGAGATTGGGCACGGACCGGCAGCCAGGGAGTGGGCGAACTGTCGAACAAGGTGTTCAGTTTGGTGGGCCAGGGACGCTCATCAGCACGGGCGGTGGCCCAGGCACGACCGGCGTACTCGACGACGAAGGTGGTGGGCCCATCAGGGTGCGTGAGGTGGAACAGGCCGACAATCCACGCCTCTTCCCGTTCTTGCCGCCCGCTCCCGCGAATCACGAACGTCCGGAAACCGCGCCGCAACCGGAAACTGTAACTTGTTGGCGTAACAGGTCTGAGAGAAACCGGGTCATCGGCCCAACGGGGCACGATCGCCGGCCCGTGACGAGGACGCGTCGACCCTTCAGGCACACTGTAACGCATATGCTCCCAGCGTAACCGGCTGCGCCGCTTCTCCTCCTGCCATCGCTCTTCTCTCTCCTCACTGGTGAGAATCTCGCTGTCAAGGCCGCCGTCCTCAGAACGGACGGGATACCGGTGACGCCACCAGCGCCGATCCTCCAAATCCTCGGGAATCTCCCCCAGACCCAGGCGAGTGGCCTCAGCCTGGTTAATGCGCAGACGACCATGGGTGGGCCGATCCAGATCCCTAATATCACCAGTAAATGGCCGACGCACACCATCAGCACCCACAATATCAAACACACTCACTTCTCCACCAGCTTCACTCGCAAAATACCATCACTACCCGAAAAAACATTTTCGATATTGAACTCAGTGCCGGGCTTGAATAGAATCTCTGCCTCACCACCATAGGCCGACAGCTTGGATATGTCGACTCCACTGCGCCCTTCAATCTCAAATACCACCGCATTATGCGAACTGCCCTTGAAACTATCGGCAACAGTTGGTTCCAACGAAGAACTCATGAAGGCTTTGTCCACATAGTCGTTACCCTTCACGAGTTGAGCGTAGACATCGTCTGGAACATTTGTTCCTCGGTAAGTCGTAGCGGATACATCGGGCAGCTGATCCATTCCTGACAATGTATTGTCGATCCGAGCCTGCACGTCATCAGGAATCGGCGTGCCGGGTGCATCGCGCAACGCTGGGTTCATGGTGGTGTAACCGTCGTTTGTGGTGTAGTCGTAAACACCAATGGCGCCCTCGGGCGTCATTCCTGTGGCGCTCGCGGTATCCTGCGCCCATGCTTGTACTGCTGGATCACTGTAGGCGGAGTGCCCAGAATCCGGCGGCGGCTTCGGAATCTTGTCAGGATCAATGGGAGTATCAGGTGGTGTATGCCCGGAGTCCCCGCCACCACCGTGACCTGTCCCGTCACCGGAGTGCGTCCCGTCGCTATGCCCCGTCCCATCACCAGAGTGCGAGTCATGATCGGAGCTGCCGGAGTGGTCACCGCCGTCACCGCCGTGACCGTCACCGCCACCACCGTGACCGTCACCGCCGTCGTGACCCGACCCGTCACCGGAGTGCGAGCCGTTGCCATCGGCCGGCTTATCCGGCACATGAGTGTCCGGCTCCGTCCTGCCTCCGGCTGAATCGGCACCCTCATGCGGCTTTGAAGCAGATGCGTCGCCGCCCTGCCCGTGGTGTGAGGTGGCGTCCGGGGCGTCGGCATGGTGCCCACCGCTGCTAGTGGGAGTGTTGCCTCCGGCAGCGTGGGCTCCGCCTCCGGCGGGCGTAGCACTGCTGGCGCCGGCGTGCCCGTGCGCACCGGTGGTGGGGGTGTCGCTCGCCGCCCCCGTGTGGTGACTACCCGTCGACGGCGCACCAGCACCGTCCGCATGAGTGCCACCAGGCGCAGCATCCCCAGCAGCATGGGCCCCACCACTGGCCGGCGCATCAGCATGATGGCCACTAGCCGAAGATGGCGACGCACCAGCACCATCGGCATGAGACGTGCCGGAACCGGAGGCGTCCGCACCCCGGCTGTGAGACGTAGTGCCCCCAACGCCATCGGCATGAGACGCACCAGCATCGTTCGCATGAGTGCCACCAGGCGCAGCATCCCCAGCAGCATGAGCCCCACCACCAGCCGGCGTAGCGCCTGCGGCTTCGCCGTGACCGTGCGTACCGCCAGCGGAGACATCGCCTCCAGCAGCATGAGCCTCACCGCCGGCGGGCGTGGTGCTGGCATGGCCGCCAGTCGACGGTGTGCCGGCATCGCCTGCAGCATGCGTCCCAGCGCCGTCGGCGTGAGACCCACTGCTCATAGACGTCGCGTCGACACCGTGACCGCCACCAGTCGACGTGACGCTGGTGTGCGCATCAGCGGCGTGAGCGCCGTCGGTAGCCGCCATGGCATGAGCAGGCTGCGGGGCCTCCGCCACCGCCGCACCAGCATGAACCGGCTGGTGGGTCTCGCCGGTGACGGGATCCAGGCCGTGGTAGGTGTTGAAGTCTCTGGCCCCGCCCGTTCCAGTGGCGGAGTGCCCTGAAGGAGCAGACGAGGAGGGAACGTCGTCAACAGGACCCTTGGTGGGGTCCAAACCGCGGTAGGTACCCGCGGAACCGGAGGAGCCCGTACCGGCGCCACTCTCGGAGGAGCCCGTACCGGCGCCACGCTCACCAGACCCCGCATCACCGGCCTCACTACCGGTGCGGTGCCCGCCACCGCCGCCGGCGGACCCCTCGGAACCCGCACCGCTCGTATCGGCCCTGGTGTGAGAACCGGCGGACCCCGTACGACCGGCCCCATCGCCGGCACTGCCGGTCGTGGCGCCGGCCGACTCGCCACCGGCATGGCCGGCCGATCCGCCACCCTCAGCGGCGCCGTGCCCACCACTGCCGCCACTGCCGTGGCTCGACGCGCCACTGGCGCCATGTCCGCCGCTACCACTACCAGCGGATCCCCCGGAGCTCGTACCGGCACTATGCCCGCCAGACCCCGCACCGCCGGCGGCGCCGCCGGCCCCATGCCCGGTGGAGCCAGCACCGCTGGCGGCACTGCCGGCGGCGCGGCCACCCGGCACGTGAGCCGCGGTCGTGGTGGTCCGCGACGCCCGCCCGGTGTGCTCATTGATCCACCGGCCGACGCGATGACCGGCGTCGGCGGGGATCTCATCAAGCTTGTTGAGTGCGGACTTGATCCTACTCGCCAATGGAGCGATCTTATTCAGAAGCCTGGACAGGCGCTCGAAAGAGGAAATGAGGTCCTTCACGCGATGAGTAATCTTCGTCACCTTGCTGGCGGCCCAGGTGCTGATCTGGGTAGCAACCACAGGAGTCGCCAGCCCCAGTGTGAAGACCTCCTCCAGCACCGACTGGGCGAATATGCCGATGGCTTCGGCAATGGCGTCGCGCACCATATCGTGAACGAACTGGACTATGAAACCAGCCACGCCCAGACCGTTGGAAATGCCCTTCGCCAGACCGCCCATGGAATCCAGGGCACAAGCAAGATCCTCCCCATGGGAGCGCCACGCATCGGCGGCCTCACCAACCTGGTCGGCCATATCGCGATTGATCGTGGTGCGCAGACCGGTGGACTGCTCCGTGAGATGGGTGGAAATATTGCCCCAGGTCTGAGAGCCGGCACGCACGGCATCGGCGTCCCCGGTCAACTTCTCGAGCATCTCGCGCAGAACCGGAAGATGGTCAATAATCCAGCCGGCCACCCAACCGACAGCACTGGCCACCGGATTGAAAACCAAAGAGACGGCATCGGAAACCATCCCGACACCGGCCAGCGTGCCCTGAACCCAGGAGCCCTGACCAATGGACTCCGAGAGATCGGAAATATCCTCGCCCAGACCGGTACCCGCCCAGAATGACGTCGAGTCCTTCCGCTGAGCCACCAACGAGTTCTCACTCATAGCCCAACACCCCCGGACCGCCGCTACGGGCGAGACGGCCGGCGCGATTGACACGCGGTGGACGCCCACCAGGGGTTACAGAACGATCACAGGATGCCGGGAACACGTTGCGGACTCTACACAAACCCCTCCCCCGCACAACACCCGCCGCGGAGGCATGAATCGCTCCCGCTCTTATACCCAGATCTTATAGGAGACGTGTCGTACCGCGGCATTGCAGTAAAAAGCGCCCCTCGCGAAGGCGCCGGCCGGCCTGCGGACCGGCCGACGTGGGCGACGGATGGGGAGGACAACCCATGCGGAGGGCGAGGCCGCCGCACGAGCCACTGCACGAGCGGCATGGACCAGCACAGCACGGAGCGTGGGAACTGCACCGAGCAGCCACGGAGCCATGCACTGGGCACGCGCTGAGCAGCACGGCACAGCCCGTTACGGCCCTCACAACTCGATGAGCATGCGCGTATTCCCCAGAGTGTTGGGCTTGACCCTCGCCAGGTCGAGGAACTCGGCAACGCCGTCGTCGTGGCTGCGCACCATTTCGGCGAAGGTGTCCATGCCCACCGGAGTGCCCCAGATCGGGTGGAAGCCGTGCGCGGCGAAGAAGTCGACCTCGAAGGTCAGGCAGAAGACGCGCCGCAGGCCCAGCGTGCGAGCGCGCTCGAGCAACTCGGTCAGAATCGCGCTGCCCACACCCCGATGCAGGTAGTCCTTGCGAACCGCCAGCGTGCGCACCTCGGCGATGTCGTCCCACATGACATGCAGGGCGCCGCAGCCGATGAGGGTGCCGACGTCCTCGCTTCCCGGCCCCTCCGGAGCGCCCGCGCTCTCGGCGACGGTGAACTCCTGGATGTCCTCGAAGTAGGCGATGAGATCCTTGGCGATGAGGATGCGGCGCTCGGAGTAAGGGCGAACCAGCTCGGCGACGGCCCGGGCGTCGGCCGGTCGTGCGGGACGCAGGACGGTGCGCCATCCGGAAGCGCCCGCACCGGTGGGGCGCTCGTCGCGGGCATGGGTCGTCGCACTCATAGAACTCATAGATTCTCCTTCCGCTGCGACAGGGCCAGTACCGCACGAGCGGTGGCGTCGTCGACGACGAGGTCCGTGGCCGCCCGTGCGCGCAGGGCCGCAAGACAGGCGCGGGCCTTGCCCGTCCCGGCCACGACGCACAGTCTGCGCGGGATGCGCGCCAGACGGCCGGGGGTCGGACCAGTGGCACGGGCATTGAGGTCGATGTCACTCCAGGTGCCGTCGTCGCGCAGCAGGACGGTGCACACATCCCCGACGACGCCCTCGCGCCGGGCGACGGCGAGGTCGGCCCGACTCAGGTGCCCGCCCGCGTAGACCTGACTGGGCAGGGCACCCGAGCCGGTCTCCAGGGTCCCCACGCCGAAAACGGCCAGGCGCGCCGTCCCCGCTACCGACAAGACGCGCTTGACTGAGTGCTCCAACCACATCGCCCGTCGGGTGTCGGCCCGGTCGAAGAAGGCCGGTACGGGGAATCCGATCGTGCGCGCCCCCAGGGCGGCGCCCATCCGGGAGAGCATCCGCCCGGCCGACGGCCCTTCGTGCACGGGGTCGGATGCGCCGTTGAGCTGAACGATCGTCAGTCCCGGGATCCGACGGTTCGGCAGCGCCGCCGCCACCTCGCTCATCGTCGTACCCCAGGCCACGCCGATGACGGGCCCGCCGGCCCCGGATGCGCCGGCCCGCGCCAGGTCGGCCGCCGACTCCACGACACGCGCGGCGGCCACCGCCGCCACCTGCTGAAGACGGTGGATCTCGGTCGTGCCCTCGCGCACGGGCACGACGTGCACTCGCACGCCGAGCTCGGTCTCGAAGCGCGTTTCGAGACCGCCTGCCCCACCGGGTTCGGCCAGTTCGATGCGCACGACGCCCTCGGAACGGGCGCGGGCGAGCAGGCGGGAGACCGTCGAACGCGAGCAGCGCAGGTGGCGGGCGATGACGTCCATCGTCTCGCCCTGGACGTAGTACATGGAGGCGGCCTCGTAGACGCGCCGCCCCTCCCGCGCCTCCTGGTCCCGCCGAGCCCCCGCGGACCATGTGAGCATCATCTCCCGACCTCTCTGCCATGTGTGCACTTTCGTGCATCTGCTTTGCCCATCGTCTCATGAGCCCGCGATCCTGGGGACACGAATTCATTCGGCCGGGGCCGCCGCATCCGCCGTGCGACGGCCGCGCAGCCGGACCGGTCCCGCTCGAACGGAGAGCCGGTCCACACGCAGACCAGCGAAGGAGCTCTTATGCGCAGGCAGACCACCCCGGAGAACACCGCCCTCACCCGCGAGCAGCGCACCGCCGCCCTGGAGGCGATGAGCGGCGGGGAGGGACTCGACGTTCTCGTCGTCGGCGGTGGCATCACCGGGGCGGGCATCGCCCTGGACGCCGCCGCCCGCGGCCTGCGCACCGGTCTGGTCGAGATGGGCGACTGGGCCTCGGGCACATCCTCATGGTCCTCCAAGCTCGTTCACGGCGGCCTGCGCTACCTCTACCAGCTCGACTTCGCCCTGGTCCACGAGGCCCTCGCCGAGCGCGGGCGCCTACTGACGACGACGGCCCCGCACCTGGTCAAGGCTCAGCCCTTCCTATGGCCGCTCAAACACGCCTACGAGCGCTCCTACTCGGCCATCGGGGTGGGCATGTACGACGCTCTCGCCCTGGCCAGCTCCCGCGGACACCGCACCGTCCCGATTCAGAAGCACCTGGGGCGCAAGGGCACGCGCGCGCTCGCCCCGGCTCTTCAGACGACCGGGCTCGCCGGATCCATCCGCTTCTACGACGCCCGCGTCGACGACGCCCGCCTCGTCATCGACCTCGTGCGCACTGCCGTCGGCCTGGGCGCTCTGGCTGCCAACCGCACGCGGGTCACCGGCTTCCTCACCGACGCCCGCGGCCACGTGGGCGGCGCCGCCATCACCGATCTCGAGACCGGCGCCGTCCACGAGGTCCGTGCCGAGCGCACCATCAACGCCACCGGTGTGTGGACGGAGGCCACCCAGGACCTGGCCACCGACGCCGGAGGTCTGAAGGTGCTGGCCTCCAAGGGCATCCACATCGTCGTCCCCAAGGAGACGATCGACGCCGAGACGGGAATCTTCCTGCGCACCGAGAAGTCGGTCCTGTTCATCATCCCCTGGCCCCGCTACTGGGTCATCGGAACCACTGACACCCCCTGGTCCGAGGACGTCGACAAGCCGGTGGCCACCGCCGCCGACATCGACTACGTCCTCAACCACGCCAATGAGGTGCTCTCCCGCCCCATCACGCGCGATGACATCATCGGAGTCTACGCGGGCCTGCGGCCCCTGCTCCAGCCTCGGCTCAAGCCCGGCCGCAGCCCGGAGCAGGCCTCCAGCACGAGGGTCTCCCGCGAGCACACGGTCACTCGCGTCGCCCCGGGACTGACCGCCATCGCCGGAGGGAAACTGACCACCTACCGGGTCATGGCCCGAGACGCCGTCGACCACGCCCTGGGCGAGGGCCTCGCCCACGCTCACCCGTGCACGACGGCCGATCTCCCCCTCGTGGGCGCGGCCCGGTACCGCGCCCTGGCCGCGCACGCCGGCGACATCGCCCGCGAGCGCGGCTGGACCCTGGCCCGGGTCACCCACCTGCTCGACCGGTACGGGGACGAGGTCCCGGCGCTGCTGGCGACCATCGACGACGACCCCGACCTGGCCCGCCCCCTGGCGGCCGCCCCCGCCTTCCTGCGCGCCGAAGTCGCCTGGGCCGTCACTCACGAGGGCGCCGCCCACATCGACGACGTCCTGCTGCGCCGTGTGCGCCTCGACATCGAGCGCCGAGACCGGGGTCTGGCCGCCACCGGCGAGATCGCCGAGGTGATGGCCCCCCTGCTGGGCTGGTCCCGGGCCGACGTCGAGGCCGAGCGGGCGGCCTACGCCCGGCGGGTCGCCGAGATCGGGGCGGCTGAGGCCGAGACCACGGACGCCGACGCCGTCGCCCGCCTCAGCCGCCGCGTGTGAGGCGACCGCGGCCGTCCGACCCGCCCCGTCCCCGAAGCGCGAGGACGCGGGCCGCCGCGCCCTCATCCCCCCGTCCGCCGCACGGCTCTGCGTGGATGGCCGAGCCGCCGACCGCGCGGACAGCCGCGCCGAGAACCTGTGCAGACCTGTAGAGAAAGAGATCCACGATGCCCCTCACCACGGGACAGATCTTCCTGTCCGAATTCTTCGGAACCGCCATTCTCATCCTCTTCGGCGCCGGCGTGTGCGCCGCCGTGACCCTGCCGCGGTCCAAGGCGAAGGCCTCGGGCTGGATCGTCATCGCCTTCGGATGGGGCCTGGCGGTGTTCATGGGCGTGTACGCCGCCTACGCCACCGGCGGGCACCTCAATCCGGCGGTGACGGTCGGCCTGGCCGTGGCCGGCAAGGACCTCGCGCCCGGTGTGAGCGCAACAGCGGTCAACGTCGTCGTCTACATCGTGGCGCAGATGCTCGGTGGGATCGTCGGGGCCGTCGGCGCATGGCTGGCGTACAAGCGGCACTTCGACGCCGAGGCCCCCGCCGCGGACAAGCTCGGCTGCTTCTCCACCACCCCGGGGATCCGCTCCTACGGCTGGAACGTCGTCACCGAGGCGATCGGCACGTTCGCCCTCATCACCTGGGTGCTCATCAATGGCAAGTCCCCCTCTCAGCTCGGCCCGCTCGCCGTCGCCCTCGTCATCGTCGCCATCGGCCTGAGCCTGGGCGGGCCCACCGGCTACGCCATCAACCCCGCCCGCGACCTGGGGCCCCGCATCGCCCACGCCCTCCTGCCGATCAAGGGCAAGGGCTCCTCCGACTGGACCTACGCCTGGGTCCCCGTCGTCGGGCCCCTGCTCGGCGCGGTCGCGGCGGGCCTGCTCGTCCCCCGCATGGCCGGGCTCTACTGAGCGGACGGGCCGGCACGGCCGAATCGACCGATACGGTCGGCATGACCGGCCCGTCATCAACCGCTCATCCGCATTCACCCGCGCCGTCCCCCGGCGGCGCACCGCAATCCGCAACGACGCGAAAGGACTCCTCGTGACCGAGAAGAACACCAGCAAGAGCAAGAAGGACGCCGAGCACGACGACCAGAGGTACGTCCTGGCCATCGACCAGGGCACGACCTCCTCCCGCGCCATCCTGTTCAATCACGACGGCGAGATCGTCGCGGTCGAGCAGAAGGAGCACGAGCAGATCTTCCCGCGCGCCGGGTGGGTCGAGCACGACGCCGTGGAGATCTGGCGCAACGTGCGCGACGTCGTCGCCGGCGTTCTGGCCTCCGCCGAGGTCAACCGCCACGAGATCGCCTCGGTGGGCATCACCAACCAGCGCGAGAGCGCCGTCGTATGGGACCGCACCACCGGCGAGCCCGTCCACAACGTCATCGTCTGGCAGGACACCCGCACCCAGAGGATCTGCGACCGCCTGGCGGCCGCCGCCACGGACACTGCGGGCGACGCCGACTACGACCGCTACAAGGACCGGGTGGGTCTGGGCCTGGCCACCTACTTCGCCGGCCCCAAGATCGCCTGGGTGCTGGAGAACGTCGAGGGCGCCCGCGAGCGGGCCGAGGCCGGCGACCTGCTGGCGGGCACGATGGACACCTGGGTCCTGTGGAACCTCACCGGCGGGGTCGACGGCGGCGTCCACGCCACCGATGTCACCAATGCCAGTCGCACGATGCTGATGAACATCGACACCCTGGACTGGAACGAGGAGATCTGCGCCGACATGGGGATCCCCGTCTCCATGCTGCCCCGGATCAGGCCGAGCGTGGGCGTCTTCGGGTACGGGCGGAAGAACGGCCTGCTCATCGACACCCCCATCGCCGGCATTCTGGGCGACCAGCAGGCGGCGACCTTCGGCCAGGCCTGCTTCGAGGTGGGCCAGACGAAGAACACCTACGGCACCGGCTGCTTCATGCTCATGAATACCGGCACGACACCGGTGCGCAGCACCAACGGTCTGCTGACGACCGTGTGCTACCAGATCGAGGGCGAGGATCCGGTCTACGCCCTGGAGGGCTCGATCGCCGTGGCCGGCTCGCTCGTGCAGTGGTTGCGGGACAACCTGGGCATCATCGCCGAGTCCCGGGACGTCCAGGCGCTGGCGCGCACGGTGGACGACAACGGCGGAGCCTACTTCGTGCCCGCCTTCTCCGGGCTCTTCGCCCCGTACTGGCGCCCCGACGCGCGCGGTGCCCTGGTGGGACTGACGCGCTATGTCAACAAGGGGCACATCGCCCGCGCCGTGGAGGAGTCCACCGCCTTCCAGACCCGCGAGGTGCTTCAGGCCATGAACCTGGACGCGGCGGCCTCGGGCACCGTCCTGCGGGAGCTTAAGGTGGACGGCGGCATGACCCGTGACGAGCTGCTCATGCAGTTCCAGGCCGATCAGATCGGCGTGCCGGTGGTGCGTCCGCACGTGAGCGAGACGACGGCGCTGGGCGCCGCCTATGCCGCGGGCATTGCGGTGGGCTTCTGGTCGGGCACGCGCGACGTCGTCGACAACTGGGCCGAGGGCCGCCGCTGGGAGCCCGCCATGGCCGACGACGAGCGCGAGCGCCTCTTCCGCAACTGGCGGAAGGCTGTGACACGCACCCTGGAGTGGGTGGACGAGGACGTCGTCGAGTAGCCTCTCATTCGTCCCGGGTATTCGTCCCGGGCGACTGATCACCATCGAGACGATGCGGCAGGCGCTCACGCGAGACCGGGACGGACCAGCTGCCGAGGGCGAGGAGACACAGCATGGAGCCGGACCAGATTGTGGGAGCCCTGCGTCGGCACGCGCTGCTCGCACTGGCGCACATCGTCGTGGGCGCCATCATCGGGTTCGTCGTCGCACTGGTGAGCACGCCGGTCTACACCTCCCACACGAGCGCCCTGGTGGCGGCCGACGGCGGGGGCGGAACGCGCTCGATCTCCTCCTCTTCGACGACCATCATGCCCACAGTGGTGGAGATCGGCACATCCCGGTCGGTCGTGGATCAGGTCGCCGCGTCCACCGGGATCGACCGGGACAAGATCACCGGCGCCGTGGAGCTGTCGAACAAGACGAACAGCCTCATCGTCGAGGTGACGGCGCGAGGATCGTCCCCGCAGGAGGCGCAGGCCATTGCGCAGGCCGAGGTCTCCGCCCTGCGCAATGTCGTCGGTGACATGTCGGTCCAGCAGCAGGAGGACGTCACTCTGACGCTGACCGACGTCGACGCCGCCTCGTTGCCGACCTCGCCCTCGGGGCCGTCCCACACCCGCTACGCCCTCATCGGGGCGATCGTCGGCGCGGTCCTGGGCGTCGTGACCGCCCTGCTCATCGGCCGCGGGGGCTCCGCACCGGACGGCGTCGGAGAGGACGCCGAGGTCCCGGAGCCGGCCCGGGCCGGGGGAACCGCCACCTACGCGGGGGTCGGGAACAAGGAGGTCGGGCGCGCGCCGAGCTACGCGAGCACCGGGGACCCCCGCCGATCCTCCAGATCCGTCATGGGCCCGCCGCCGTCCTACAGGCCATCCGCCCCGCGCGGCGAGACCCGGGCCACGCCGCTGGACTTCAACCCGACCGGTTCGGGGGATTCGCCGACCGCGTCACGACGGACGTGACCGGCCGCCCCCACTCCCCCGCCGGAGCCATCACCGCCATCACCACGGCCGTCACCGTCCGGGCTTCGGCGCCGGCTTCGGCGTCCAGCGGCCCGGGCGATCCGGAGCTGGTGGAGGCCGAGGAAGTCGCAGCGGAGAGCGCCGACCCGCGCTGGGCGTGGGAGCCGCCCCTGGCCGCGGCCCTGCTCGTGCTCGTGGGCTGGCGCACCGAGCTCGCCGGGGGGATCGTCCTGGGCGACTGCATGGCGCTCGTGGCCCTGCCGATGACCTGGACAGCCGTGCGCAGGTCACGTCGCTTCTCGCTCCTCCTCGTCCTGAGCGGCCTGGCCGTCGCGACCGGTCTGGCGCTCTCCCTCGGGGTGGGCGACTACTTCAAGGTGACCCCGTCCGCCCAGCGCACCCAGCTGCTCATGGCCGCGGGCATGCCGGCCGCCGTCGCCGCCATCGTCTGGAGTCGCGAGCGCCTCGGACTGGAGCGGGCCGCCGCCGCCCTGGGCGCGGGCATGATTCTGAGCAACCTCCACCTCCTGCGCTCCTCGGACAACCCGTGGAAATTCGGCCTGGGCGCCGCCGTGTGCATCGTGGTGCTGGCGGGGGTGCAGCGCTACGGGCGCGGCACCCAGCTGGTCGCGGCGACGGTGCTGGGCGTCCTGTACCTAATCCACGACTCCCGCGCCACCACCGGCATGCTCATGCTCATCGTGGCGCTCCTGATCTGGCAGATCGTCTCCGCCGGGCTCACCGTCGTCGAGCCGTCGCCGGGGCGTCTGCGCACTCACCAGATTCTGCTGCTGGCGGGGCTGGCGAGCGCGGCGGTGGTCGTGATCGTGGCCGCGTCCCTGGCCGGCTACCTGGGGCAGGACGCCCAGCAGCGCACAAGCGCCCAGGCGCACGGCACCACCAACCTGGTCCTGGCGGCGCGCCCCGAACTGGGCGCCTCCTGGGCCCTGATAACCCACCGGCCGTGGGGCTACGGCGCCGGGGTGCAGCCCCGCTACGAGGACGTGAGCACCGCCATGCAGGGGATGGCCTCGCTGAACTACAACCCGGACAACGGCTACGTCCGCAACTACATGTTCGGACACGGTTTCGAATTGCACTCCGGGCTCGTGGACGCCTGGATCGCCCTGTCGCTGCCCGGCGCCGCCCTGGTGGCCTACATGATCTGGCTGGCGCTGCGCGCCCTATGGGAGAACCTGGGCACACCGCGCCTGCGCTCATGGCTGCTGTTCACGGTGCTGTTCGTGCTCATGAACGCGGCAGTGGGCCCGCTGTCCGTACTGCCGTCCTACCTGGTGCTCGTCGCGGCCGCGGGGCTACCCTCCGCCGCGACCGGTCGGGCCGTACCCGGCCGGTCGCGTTGAGACCGGGCACGATCCGGCGGCGCTCACTGCGACCTGCCGTACTCCGAGTGCACCCCGCGCCCGACAGAGGCCGCCGCCATCCCCCGCCCTCGGGCCACCAGCCGCGCCCCCCGCGCCCGGTGCACCGGCGACCCGCCGAGCGCGCCGACGCCGATGCGCACCGAACCCACCAGCACGCGAGCGAGACCGCCGCTCAGCGCTCTGACGCGCTTGACGGCGTGGGCCCCCGGGCCCGCCAGGGCCAGCCCGACGCGCACAGCGGTCGCCGCGTGCGAGCGCTGACGCTGCAGGATCCAGGACCGGTGCAGGCGGTCGACGGGCACGTGGTCGCGCACCCGCGCGCCGTCGCACCACCGGATGACGCCCCCCGCCGCCACGATCCGCCGGGTGAACAGCGTGTCCTCCCCGCCCGTGGCGCCGAAAGCCTCGTCGAAGCGCAGACCGTGGGCCCGCACGAAGTCGAGATCGAGCAGAAGGTTGTTGGTGGCCGCCACGGGCCGCGCCGTTCCAGTGGGCCACGTGCGCCGCTCGAAGAAGGCTCCCGCACGCACCCAGGCGTCGGGCTCGACCTCGTAGACCGGGACGACGGGCCCCGCGACGGCGGCGGGAGTCGTCGCGGCGAAGGTCTCCAGCAGCGCCGCGAGCCATCCGGGAGCGGGATCCTCGTCGTCGTCGATGAAGACCAGCAGAGCGCGTCCGGCGGCCTCGTCCAGAGCCCGGTTGCGCACCGCCGCCACACCGGGGCGCTCCTCGACGACATAGCGCAGACCCACGCTCCCGGACTCCTCGGGCGCCTTCGCGGAGGAACGCACGACCACCCCGGCGTCGGCCGCGGCGGCGAGGGCGGCCTGGCGCGCAGTGCCCTCGGCGTCGTTGTCGATGACGAGGACCTCGACGTCGCTCACGCCCCTCCCGGTTCCCCCGTCCCCGTCGGCCGCACCCGTGGCATCACCCTCGGATTCCCGGGCCTCGACGCTCGAGCCGCCGACCAGCTCCCCGGCCTGCTCCAGAACCCCACGGACGGCCCGCTTGAGGTCCTGCGGGCGACGGAAGGTGGGGATGGCGATCGTCAGCCGGTTCATGCGTTCCCCCTGCCGGCCGGCGCCGTGCTCCGCCGGCGGCGGGGGCGGCTGTACTCGCGCACGTGCCCGCCCAGTGCGCCCA
>ERZ773009.687-NODE-687-length-24775-cov-6.822896_pt1 | contig 24775 bp, 15 predicted proteins | sample MGYA00580663_ERZ773009 | MGnify/ENA primary metagenome ERZ773009 (study PRJEB29015, sample SAMEA2737969) | human oral metagenome | biome: human oral; feature: human-associated habitat; material: dental | place: China | collected 2026 ... | reverse complement strand
CATCACCCTGCCCAACGCCCTCGAAACGATCGGGAATTTAGCCTTCTACAAATGCACGGCACTGAAGAGCGTCACCATCCCGAAGAAAGTGGGAACGATCGGAGACTTTGCCTTTCAACTGTGCACGGGGCTGAAGGACGTGACCGTATTCTGGAATACGCCGCTCACCATCCCGCCGGGTGTCTTTGCAGCCATCACGCCGCCGACAGGCGTGACGCTGCATGTGCCCGGCGGCACGGGGGAGGCTTACCAAGGGAATGCGGTGTGGGGAGAGCTCACCATAGAGGAGCTGCCGTGGGGCGACTTCGACACCGGCCTGCACTGGGCGTACGACGACGCCACACACACCCTCACCATCACCAATCCCACCCCCGGATCGCCCAAGCCGATACCGGACTTTGCTGACCAGGACAAGCAGCCTTGGAAGGCGTACCGCGGCGGGATCCAAAAGGTCACGATCGGCGCCGGCGTGAACCACGTCGGGAAGTACGCCTTTACGAATTGCGAGAAGCTGACAAGCGTCACGCTGCCCGCCGGCCTCAAAACCCTCGGAGAGTCTGCCTTTACCGATTGCGATGCACTGACCAGCATCGAGCTGCCCGCCTCCCTCGAAACGATCGGAACGGAGGCCCTTAACGCTGGCGGCTTAACCGAGATCAAGGTGCAGACCGGCAACACCCATTTTGAAGCCGCGGAGGGTGTGCTCTATAACAAGGGGCAAACAGCGCTGCTCTGCTATCCCCGCAAAAAGCCAGGCACAACCTTTGCCGTTCCCGCCAGCGTGACTACGATCGGAGGGTTCGCCTTTTACCTTTGCCCGGGACTGACCAGCATCGAGCTGCCTAAGAGCCTCACTACGCTTAAAAATGGAGCCTTTCACGATTGCTCGCTGAAGGACGTGACCGTAGCCTGGCCAAACGCGGAATCCATCCCCGACATCCAGTCGAATACCTTTGTTCGTGTCAATCTGGGGTATATCAAGCTGCATGTGCCCGCAGGTACCGCGGAGATGTACCGCGCGAAGGACGTGTGGAAAGAGTTCTTCATTATGGACGGGAAGACCGCAGGGGGTGACCTCAGCACGGAGTTGCACTGGGCGTTCAACAACGAAACCAAGACGCTCTCCTTCACCGGCGCGGGCGAGATACCGGACTATAACAACTTTAGGCTTGAGGATCGGCCTTGGAATGCTTTCCGTATTAATGTGCAAACCGTAACCCTTAGCGAGGGCATCACCAAGATCGGGAAGTGTGCTTTATGTGAACTCAGGAAGATAACAAGCATCACCATCCCGAAGAGCGTCACCGAGATTGGAGAGGGTGCTTTTGCCTCTAGCAAGTCGCTGACGAACTTCACCGTAGCGTGGAAGGATGCCGGAACGATCCCCGACATCCAAGCGAATGTCTTTGACGACGTCACGCTGGGATATGTGAAGCTGTACGTGCCCGAGGGCATGGTCGATACCTACAAAGCGAAGAACGTGTGGAAGGATTTCGATATTCAGGAGACGCCGCCCACACCCCCGACGCCACCGACGCCACCGACACCGCCCACGCCGCCCACACCTCCTACACCCGACCCGACGCCAAGACCCAGAAAACCGAGACCGGGCCCCGTGCCGACGCCACAGCTGCCCGACAGACCATCTGCCGGCACGAAGATCGGCGGCCTCACCCTGAGCGCTACGAACTTCACGCTGAACGGCGAGCGGACGTTCCGCTTCACCATCACCATCACGCCGGCCCATGCAGCCGACAAGCGTCTCTCCGTCTCCAGCAGCGACGAGACCGTGGTGCGCGTGCGCATCCTGCCGACAGAGGAGACGCGTCGCGGTCTGCGTGCCGCCTCCGACCCGGCCGTAGTCACCATCGAGGGCACGGTCTGCGGCCTCGGTAAGGCCAAGATCCACGTCAAGTCGACCGACGGCAGCAACCTCACCGCCACCTGCCACGTCGACGTCCGCGCCCTGCCCACAGCCAACATCGAGGCCCCGGCCACGCGCCTCTACACCGCCGCCGGCCACCTCCATCTCACGCTGCCCACGGCCACTGCGGTCAACGTCTACAACCTGACCGGCACGCTCGTCCGCACCTTCATCGCCCCCGCCGGCACATCGTCCATCGCCCTGTCCCAAGGCGTCTACGTGGTCCGCGCAGGCAACCGCGCGGAGAAGGTTGTCGTGGATTGATGTTGAGTTGTTGAGTTGTTGAGTTGTTAGCGCCTTTGGCGCGTTGAATTGTTGAGTTGTTATGCCGGGTGCATGTGGCGGCAAGCTGCATGTGCCCGGCATTTTTTGATTTTAGCAAGTGGTGGTTCAATGACTAATTGCTAATTATCAATTGTCAATTATTAATCATTATCAGTAACAGCAATGGGAAACTTAGTACACGGCTACACCCCGACCCATCCCGGGGAGGTGCTTAAAGATGAAATCGAATATCGCGGCATCACGCTTTCGCGGCTGGCGCGACAGATGGGCATATCCTATCATGCATTGAGCGATATACTCAACGAGCGTCGGTCGCTCACGGCACGGACGGCCATGCGGTTTGAGGCGGCTCTGAACGTGCCGGCCGACTCGCTGATGCGTCTGCAACTGAAATACAATCTGCACATGGCGCAGAGGGATAAGAAGCTCCGTGACAGCCTCGACAAAATCCGTAAGGCGGCAGCCATGCTGTGAGCAGCTTCTAATAACTCGAGACCTCTGCACTGCGATTGGTGTGTATTTTGTTTGTTAATTCATTGTGTAACAGGAAGTTGTTTTGCGTATTTGAACATTAAAAACAGCACAATATTCCTCTCATGGCATACCAATCCAAGAATACCGATGAGCATGTAACATTTGCAGACGCACTCCTTTCAAAGCGTTATCGCAAAGCACAAAACGACTTCCTCAATCAGGTTGACCGGCTTATCGATTGGCGTCCGATTAGGGCGCTGATCAACAAGAAATACACGAAGCGACAAAATGCCATTGGCGCCCCGGCTTATGACGTGATTCTCTTATTCAAGATGTTGCTTTTGGAGACATGGTACAACCTCAGTGATTGTGCTCTGGAGGAGCGCATCAATGATTCAATCACCTTTTCCCGATTCTTGGGGCTGAAGATGGAAGAGGTATCTCCCGACCACAGCACCATCAGTCGATTTCGTTCGGCACTGACACAGTTGGGTCTCATGGACAAACTGTTGGTGCAGTTTAATAAACAACTTTCCCGCCATCATATTTCAGTAAGGGAAGGGGTGCTCGTCGATGCAAGCCTTGTGGACACGCCACACAAATCCAACGGAACCATTACGATTGAAGTCGCAGACGACAGGGAAGACAATCGGAGCGAGGCGGAAAAAGAGGCAGAGGAGGATTATCAAAAACAGGTTGTCCGTCAGCGTAAAGGGACGGATGAAGAAGCCCGTTGGGTTTACAAACAAAAGCGTTATCACTACGGATACAAAAAGCATTGTCTGACCAATGTTCAAGGCATTGTTCAAAAGGTGATAACGACTGCAGCGAACCGCAGTGACACGAAGGAGTTTATTCCGCTATTGCGGGGTGCAAACATACCTCAAGGCACAGCTGTCTTGGCGGACAAAGGATATGCTTGCGGGGAAAATCGCTCCTACCTGCAAACCCATCACCTTCAAGACGGCATTATGCACAAGGCACAACGCAACAGGGCATTGACTGAGGAAGAGAAGCAACGAAACAAAGCAATCAGTCCGATACGGAGCACCATCGAACGCACCTTTGGCAGTATTCGCCGGTGGTTTCATGGCGGACGATGTCGATACCGGGGACTTGCCAAGACTCATACTCAAAACATTCTTGAATGCATCGCCTTTAATTTATACAGAACCCCGGGGATAATTATGTCCTCATCTGTAGGATAAGGCATAACCACCCTTGAGGAGCTCAGGGCAAGTAGCTCCTCAAGGGGAATTTACAACTACTTTCACTCCTTACTACCACCCCTTTCACTCGCTCCTTTTATGCGAAGAACTCCTCTTCCCTCCACCTCTTTATTTTTCAAAGGTCTCCTTATGAACAAGAGTAATACGAGTTAGATTTTAGTAAGATATTCTATTTTTGCCAAAATCCAACTATTTAGAAGCTCACTTGTTTTTGTCCAATAGAAAAGGCTCCGGGAAAAGCTTTCTCGAGTTTGTTTAATTTATCGCTTACGGATAAAGTGAATATTTGCTATTTTAGCATAAATGCTCTAGACATTCATACAAGTGGGTGGCACCTTTATAAGTTCTTACCACTTTCTTACTCTGAACCAGATTAACGCCATAATATTGTTTTATAGATTCCACAGCCTTAGGCATTGCCACAACGATCCATCCTTCGCCAGACTCAGTCCATCGCAAACCCATGTTCTGGGTGTTACCATGATTCCAATAGATTGACTCCACCATCAATTCATTATCTTTATTCTTCCAGCCGAATAGACAATCCTCCATAGGTTCCCAATTTAGCTCTCTGGCCAACTGAGGATTGAAAGCTATCCATGATGTCTTATGTGAGAACTGCACAAAGAAGCTTCCCCTTATTACGACTGGAGGCTGACATTCGTGGCATCTAAGATGATAATAGTCTTTGCTCAAACGATGATAAGGCATGTCGCCGAAAAAAGATCTTCCTTCATTAGCAAAACCTTCCGGAACTATCATTTGCAGATACTCTTCACTCGGCAGTCCATCATTGGTTGATGTCAGCAAAGTTGATTCGCCGATAACCACTTTGCTTGAATAGACAGCAAGAGTAGTATTCAGCCTTGAGCATTTCGAGGCTTCATTTTCCCAATTTTTGGGTAGAGTATGATATTCGCCTATCTCAATATGATGAATAAAAGTCGGTTTCTCTTCCACAGGCCATGTCAACACAGCATAATCGTAAAGGGTGAAAACCGGCCTCAATGCGTCAAGAGTCATTGAACTACTGTCCAGTAACTCCCCTGCCACCTCCATAATACCATTCAGAACGCCCTCAGAATAGGTATGCAGGAACGGCATCTTAAGATATATCTTATCTAAATGAGTTCGAAGACGGCTGTCTGCCTCGTCAGTCATATCCTGTTCAGAGGTATAATGAAGAGCCAACTGATTTGCTCGATAATAAATGATGTCTTCCGATACGTGAAAATTCTCACATAGAAAACCAACGAACGGCGAACCAATTTTGTGGTCGTTTTCTTTTCGCTTTATATTTTTTCCCTTGTCATCCAATAGTTTATAGTCATTTTCCTCGTACAGAAGATTATATATGGCAGGTCGGTTTATTCTCGGCACGTCAGGAGTATCAAGATGAAGTGCATTCAGTATGTCCACTGCATACATTCGCCATAATATATTACGCGAAAGAGCCAATGGTTTAACCATATATTCGAACATAGTCAGTTTAGGAGAATTCTCTTCAATCAGAAACTTTCCAACATCAAGGGTCAGTTTATTGTTACATTCGACACTAAGATAGTCTACTATCTTATCGTAGCCATGATCAAGAAGTAAAGCCAACAAATAGGAAGCACGTTCTCTGACCGGGCTCACTAAAGAACGTCCAAGAATCAAGATAAATCTGATAATGATGTCCGAAACGCCGCCTGGCTCGGTGTTAATAGTCGGATAATCGCCCTCTACTATGCTTTCTTCACGCAGCAGTCTATTCATGTAACTCTGCCATTCGGCATATACCTTACTTTTATCAACCTCGTCTGTCACCAACGACAATATTTCATCAATATGCTGAGTCATACCATAGGAATAGCCATGGGCAAGGTCGTCCACCAATGTTTTCAGGGCTAATTCCTGAGCCTTGGCCTTATCTATCATGCCCATCAAACGAAACGTAAATATTCTGCTGCCACCATCGTAGAACTTTATCCAGCCCGATGAACTTGACAGTCTGATAGCCTTTTCAGCACATTTCCATGCCTCTGTCATATTTCCATCCCTATAAGCATTCTCACCCTTGTTTATCCAGGTAAACGCGTCATTGTCGCCAGAGCCTTTCGGAAGTCGTTCATTATCTAAAGGAGCATCGCCGAGTTCTATCTTTGAATAAGACTCCTGAACGCTCTCAGTGCATTCGGTTTTTACAGCATGGTCTATCTTTCTTTTTATTTCATTAGGAAGTTTACCGTTATACAAGGCAATTCCCTTCTTCAGAATCTTTTTCAGAAGATAAGGATGCCCATCCTCATAATCATCAACAAACAGGAACAATCTACAGAACAGTTCTACAAGCATTTCGTATTCGTCTTTCGTTTCAACTTCCGTCAATATACCTTCTATCATATAGGCAAAACCATTGACAAAAGTGGTAAACTCTCGATCTAACATCCACAAATACATATTCAAACCGAAGGCAATATTGTAAGAGAATACAGCCTTGAGCAGTTCATCTACAATATCTGAATGGGAAGATTGATCTGTAATGGTATCTACATATTTTAGCCTCAGTGTTATCCACTTCAGCCGTTCAATGCTTCGCTCCGGTTCTATCCTGTTTATTTCTCTTGTATATTCCGTAAACCAAGATACTTGGTAATCCTTGCTATAGCCTACACAGAAAGTGTCATTCAGCACTCTTTTGAAGCAGCCTATACCCTTATCCTTGTCACCATATCTTAGCCAGGCTCTGCCTTGTTTTGTGAATTGCTCCATCCTGCCGTTCTGATCCTGTCCGTCCAGCATAGTGGTTTCCACCTCCAGAAGGCATTTTCTTAACAATTCAGAATCGTCGTCATATCTGAACAGCATCAATGCGACCTCTCTCTTCAAGTCCGAATAGGCATTTGTTTCGGTAAAAACTTCGTGTATTACCTTTCGGATATGGCCAATACCTTCATTTCCAAATCGGGCAGCCACACTTATCGCGATTTTATAATAATCTATACGATATTTATTCAGTACATAAAGATGCACATCCCCATTGTCGATGCTCCTAAAGAAAAGTAGCAGCGACTTCATTATCTGGTTGAAATCATAACTCAAGCCCTTGCCAAGTTCACCATCAGCCGCAGTCTTAGCAAGAATGCAGAGATTACGAGCAAATGTTGTTATCGTCTCATTACCTCCATCCTTGATATCCGCCTTAGGCACCGCCTCCACCACGCTATCATCATATCCGCATAGTCTACGCAAGAATGCGAGTCTGTACATGGGACGGAAATTCACAAGCGGAGTTTCCATCTCCAGCTTTACGGGGGTTGAAAGTTGCCCGAACTCCAAGCCTTCGATAATTGCTTTCACCTCGTCAACATCGTGATATAGCAGCCAACTATCATAGGCGATGATTATTCTCTGATGTGGGTCTGTGTCGTCGTATATTTTTCTGAGAATCTCAAAATATTTTTTAGCATTTTCCATATCGTCCATCGCCCGACATCCATTTAACACGTGCCTCAATATGCTGAATGGCGTATATGGGTTTTCCTCAACATTTAAAATTAAGGCTTGCAGCCGCGACTTAAACCTGTTGGTATCTCCTTTATCAAAGAGACCTAGCATTACCGATTCTTCCAGAGCAGCATAAATGCTCTCAGAAGAATAACGCTCATAACTTCTTTCCTGCGAATCAAAAAGGTTCTTGGTAAAGGATGCGAGATGGCCGTTTAGCTGTTCGTCACCATAAAAATAAGATGCAGTCCGCATCCATTCCTTCAACACTTCTAGGCGATGGTTGAAATTATCGGTATATCCCAGTTTGTCATTTCTCACATACAGAAATCTCGGATATGCTAAATCCAGCAGAAGTCGGGCTTCCTCAATGTCTCCTGCTGCATAGAACTTTCGTGAGCTGATCAGCGCACCGGTTTCATTACACAGCAAGGAGTTTCCCCTATGCAGAAGATTCTTGGCAAGTTCATATTCACCAAGATCGATGAAATCATCAGTGAAAGTCAACGCAGAATAATCCTGATTCTTGCGCTGCTCCACTTCCGACTTTGCCAGCATATAACGCAGCACAATATAGGGGTCGTTTAGGTTTCGACCTATATAAAGACCATACAAAGCGTCTTTCTCTATCTCACTGAGCGGACGGAACTGCAACACCTCTTGGCTGAGTTCTGACGGTGTTGCCATATTAAGGAAGTCTTCATATCTGTTCGCCAGATAAAGATACTGAAATGCCAGCCAATGCTTTTCCACTCCCGACTTCAGATATAAGTCAGCAAGCTCAGAATAGTAGCCCTGTGCCTTCTGCTTATCCATGTCGCCTGTCATGGCATCACGTCCGGTTTCTCCTAAAAGGAATTGTCGGAAGGAATTATGGAAGAAACTTAATGAATGCGACTTCTCTTCATAACGCAGTAAAGGCTTTATACTCGTCACAAATGTTCTGACAACGTTCTCCGATGGGCTCCATTCCTTTATAAACTCCCAGTGAACTTCATCATTGATTCGTGATAACAAGCCTAACAGATGCGTCAGCTCGCAGCTTTCAGCAAGAATCTTCGATGTAATGCTGCGATAATAGGTTTCAACATCCTTATTATATTCAGGCAAGTTCTTCAGTGTTGATGCCAGGTCACCTGATCTCCTTAGAGCCTCAATAATATAAGTAAGGTATAGCGGATGGCCCTGTGATTTACTGATTATTTCATCCGTATTCTCTTTGGAAATGACTTCTGCGGGTAAAGTTTTATCTATCAGCGCCACCATCTCCTCACCCGTCAGAGCGTCCATCATCACTACTCTGGTTTCATCTTTATATTCCGCATGAATATCTTCTGGCAATGTTAGCGATTCATTAAAATGTTGACTGCCCAAAATGATGGTTATGCCTTCAAGAATGCTCTTGGGCGATGGCAGCAATGCTATAAACTCATGTTCACAGTCCTTGTATTCCCTGATGATATGGTCAAGTCCGTCTATGACGATAATTGTTCTGTTGCCATCCTTAACATAGTCATCGTGCATCTGGGATAGCTGGGCAAAGAACATATCTCGAAGTTCCTTCAGGTCATTGCTTACTATATGTCCTAAGTAATGGTAGCCTCGCTCATTGAGAGCCAGCACCAAGTCATGAAACAAGCTTACGGCCTCACCACGAAGGAATATATTATCAGGACTTGACGGATTAACAAAGTCAAAAGCATAGTATGTTACAATATTGTAACGGGAATAGCGTGCGAACTGACTTAGCAGCGAGGACTTGCCAGAGCCAGGCATACCTTGCAGAAATATGTAGCCCGAGTGATGGGTCTCTATCGCAGCGTTTAGTTTTTCCACAGTCTTATGGATGGGCACATAATGATCCTCATCCACAAACAGGTCGTGATTAAAACGCCGATTGAAACGATACTGCCAATTTAATTTTTCAATAAGTTCCGCACATGTGAATTCCACTCGCCTTTCATTTCCTCCGGCTGTTTCTTCTATCAGTCTATGTAACTTCAAAACATCCGAAGTGCGGATATCTGTATCAGCATTAGTTACTAGGAATTCCTCACATCCACTTCTCTCTACAAACTGAAATACCTTCGCGAACTCGCTGAATTCCTCATCTGTTAATTCGGTTTCATCCTTTATACCCTTGATTTCAGCATCAATATCATATTTATCGCTGACATGACGATTAGTAAGCAGGAATGGCATCACAGGTTTTTCTTTGCCCTGTTGAATGCGTTTCCAGCTTTTTGCTATATCTACTACCAATTCTTTGAAATCGGTGATGCTCATAATAGCATCTTTGTCTATCGACCACTTTATCTGGTAAGCGAAAATTGCATTCCTTGTCTCATAGAATATATCATCAAGTTTCCCTACTTCATCAGAAGCCACACTGATCCTGACGAGATTGTTGTTTATCATCTCGTCATATATGCGTTGAGCGAACAAGTCATATTGATGCTTATATCCACTCATCGCCGCACGTTCTCCTGCAGCTGAAACTTGGGCCATATTATAACCTTAATTCCGTAGTTATATTAGTTTGATATTTTTATAAGCACATAGGCACAATAAGTTGCCAATGATTTTGTCATGTCGATTATTTCACTTAGCTTAGTGCTGTAAATCAAATAAGATAAAAAAAACGCACGACATGGCGAAGATAGCAATTAAATCCGAGAAATCAACCCCATTTGGCGGTATTTTTCAAATCATGGAGGCATTTAACGGCCTTCTTACTCTTTTAGTATAGATTACTTTTCTCCTTTGAGGATAGAGGAATCAGAACTAATGTTGTATTATCCTATTTGCGATATTATAGAAAAAATGCGAATGACGAACGAGTTAAGAGTAATTCGTATGCGCAGGATACAAAAAAATGCTTGAATCTGCTTGAGAGAAATGATTAATTCCTCTTTAGCACTTTATTCTTTGTTGACGAATGTGTGATTATGAAATCATAGATGCCTGATTGTCATTTAGTCTTCACGTGACGATTTTTCTTGGATAGTCTGATAAATCTCCTTATTTTCACTGCACAAAACCGCGTAAATACGCACATATGTAAAGTGATATAATAGACAAGAAGAGTGAATTTGCAAAACTCATTACTACCAAGCACAATGGGTTGATTAAGACTGTAATAGAGATACTTATATTCCACTCCTATTACTTTTTTAGAGAATACTTTTTCTACAAATAAAACCCTATGTTCTTTTGGTTAGATTGGAGGAATGAGATACCTTTGTGGAGAGTAGTTAAGTGTTCTTTGAGTTGTAGCAGAACGTAGAGAGAAAATGCAGTTCGCTCGTTTCCAAATCGTTCCCCTTGGACTAATCGACAGCCAACTAATAACTTGTAATCAATAGGTTAAGGCTCATAAACACACTTTTATGGGGAAGTTCAAGTGTATCTACAACAATATATTCTTTCCTTCCTTTGATCTTCTTGCCCAGAGCAACCGCATCAATATAAGAGTCTGATTTTCAGAGACACTTTTCAGTATCTAACATTGAATTCTCATAGCAGAATCCTTAATATATCACTCATTATTAGGTGGTTGTGTGTGAATTTTAATACACTTATCAAGAAAAGATGCGGCTTTTTGACTACCCTTAACTACACCCCAGTTCCGCTTCTTTCATCGCTTTATACCTGTTGTAGTCATGTAGTAAGATCTAATCGATGAAAAGAAAAAAATCTACATTCTCACCTTAAGCCAGCCATACAGGAATCACTCTGACGCCGCTTGTTGCTTCCGGATCAGCTTGTCCATGTCTTCTGAGATCTTTTTGTCCGTCACCTGCGCATAGATCTGAGTGCTGGATATGGACGCGTGCCCCATCATCTTGGCGATGCTCTCTATCGGGATGCCTGCGCTGAGCGACAGGGTTCCGAACGTGTGGCGCGCCATATGAAAAGACAGTCGTTGCCTGACGCCACAGGCTTTACCCACGGTACTCAGTTTGTTATTCATCACACTACGACTGCAATCGCGTGGAAAGACAAGGTCGTCGCCTTCTTCTTTCACCGTCTGCTCCTCTTGGCTTTTATTGAGGATCTCCTCCGCGATCGGATGTAGCGGCACGACAGACTCCACTTTCGTCTTCTGTCGTTCCTTACGGATATATCTCCGGCCATCGGCTGACGTTTGGATATGCGAGAACTTCAATCGCTCCATGTCTACAATGGCCAGTCCGGTGAAGCAAGAGAAGAGAAACATTTGCCGGGCTTGCTCTGCTTCTCTATCGTTCACTTTCAGCGCCATGAACTTGGCCACATCGCTCTTTTGCAAGAAGCGAATCTTCCTCTCTTCCTTTTCATACGTTGCGTTCTCAAAAGGATTATAGCGGATGATCCTTTTACTGACCGCACGATACATCAATCGGCTGAGCCAGCAGAGGTGTCGATTAATCGTCTTTGCAGCAAACCGCTTCTTTTTGATATAGAAGCGGAACTCCTCAAACAAGTCTTCTGTAACAGCGTGGATGGGCATGTCCTTTCGCCCTTTGTCTTCTATCCACTCGCGAAGCATCTTGTCTGAATAGGTGTGATTTCGATAGGTGCCCTCAGATCTTGACTTACCCACGCATGCTTTTACAGATTGCAGTTCTGCCTCGCTCATGGCCAAAAGAGTGGTCGGTGCAGCGGTAACGTCCTGCAAGCGGTTCTTGAGGAGTTCTGCACTAACCACGCCTTCCTTCGTGAGCAATTCCGAGTAGGTCTTTTCCACAAGCTCCCTGAACGCTGCGAGGCGTTGATTGATTCTCTTTTCGCCGGTTATACTCTGTTTGCTGTTCCATTCATCTGGCAGACATTCCTCGCCGGTTGCCATAACCGCGCTTCTGCCATCGATGGTGACACGACAAAAGATGGCCGTCTTGCCATCTGCTTTTGTCTTCTGTCTGTTGATGTAGAACAGGATTTTGAATGTACTTCTCATAGTGCTTTGTGGTTAAATGGTTAGGTGCAAATCTTCAGTGAAGGCGATCAAGCGATCGAACTCCTCGAATAGCTTTTGGGGAGTCACTTTCGCATATCGTTCGGTCATACTCACATTGCTATGCCCAAGCATCTTGCTTACGGTTTCGATGGGAACGCCCTGTTCCAAGGTGATGAGCGTAGCGAAGGTGTGCCGGGCGGTGTGTGTGGTGATGGGTAAAGACAGTCCGGCCCTTAGCGAAATCGCCTTCAAGCAAGACAAATAGGTGGCATAATTCATATAAGGAAGCAGCGTTTCTCTGGTATCGCTGTGTAGCTGCTCCAACAACCGAAGGGCTTCGGGCAACAACTTTACACGGCAGAGGACGCCCGTTTTCTGTCTGTTGAACTTCAGCCAAAGGGCGCCCTCGTCGTCACGGATAAGATGCTCACGGTTCAGCGCCATCAGATCGCAATAGGCGGTACCGGTGTAACAGGCGAAAAGAAACACATTGCGGGAGATCTCCATATTCCCGTCCAAACCGTCAAAACGTAGCGCTTTTAACTTGTCCAACGCGTCCTTATCGAGTGCCTTAGGTAATCGGCTATCTCCCTTATCCACGTGTACATTGTCAAATAGCAAGGAGTCTGCGGCGCCCTCTCGGTAGGCCAGTTTACATACCTTCTTAATAAAGACGATCATGTTATAGCAAGTGCTCTGTTTCAGCCCCACTTCTCCGGTTACATACTGCTCGAACTGCTTGATAAAGTCCTCCGTAAGCTGCGAAAAGGTCAAGTCGGAGACTTTGTATTTCGCTCGAATGAACTGCTGTAATTGCACTCTTGTCTGACGGTACGCGGCCAAAGAATTTTCCTTGATGTCTACACCGACGTGATCCTTCATTTCCTCGATCAAGCCGTCAAACCGCTCCAATAGCATGGTTCGACTCTGCACGCTGCCTTGGAAATGCTCCTTGATGTCGGTTGCGTCAAATGGAGATCCCTTGGCAAGCAAGGACTGATAGGAAGACTGAACGGCAAGAAGGAGGTTGTCCAATCGTCCATTGACTTCGACCGCCTCACGGCTCTTCCCGTCCACCCGACTTTCGCGCGGGTTCCACAAATCGGGATTGCAGAACAGCTTGCAACTGAACTGTGCAATGGAACGTCCCAGCGTGATCCGTCCCATGATCGGCGCCTTGCCCGACCTGTCGCGACTGCTCTTTTTGAGGTAGAGCAACACCTTCATTTTCATGTCATCCATACGCTTTGAAAACTGTGGGCAAAATTACCCGGTTCAAAGCGCCCGTTACCTGTGCAGATTCCTGTATATCAATGCAAAAGAACCATGTGCAAGAAAGGTTCAGTTACCTGCTTTTGCACCATCGTTACCTACCACCAGACACGGTAATGGTTTGGTAACTGAACTCTTGCTCGGATCCGCACTTTTCTGCCTCTTACGCTCGACGTAATCGGAAGCATATCCACCCCTTTCCGCCTAACAATCAGTCCACTTGCTCCGACATCGGGGCTTCTGCTTTTGAGGGGAATAGTTGGTTCGGAACGTATTAGAATAGGTTCCGAGGTGGTTAGAATACGTTGGTGAGGTGGTTCTAATAGGTTCGGAACGTATTAGAATAGGTTCGGAGGTGGTTAGAATACGTTGGTGAGGTGGTCGGAATACGTCCGGAACGTATTGTAATAGGTTAGGGAGGTGGTTCTAATAGGTTCGGAACGTATTCACGGCCGCCTCAGCACTCAAAACAGAGAAATCCCAACGCCCGGCCTACTTTTGCGCCGAGATGAATAATCAGAGAAGAAACGATATATGGAAAGAATTTTAGTAACCGGTGGCGCAGGCTTCATCGGGTCGCACCTCTGCGAACGCCTCGTCATGGAAGGCAACGACGTGATCTGCGTCGACAACTACTTCACGGGCAGCAAGGACAACATCCGCCACCTGCTGGGCAGCGACCGCTTCGAGGCCGTGCGCCACGACGTCACCACACCCTACTACGCGGAGGTCGACAAGGTCTACAACCTGGCCTGCCCCGCCTCGCCCGTCTACTACCAGTACAACCCCATCAAAACGCTCAAGACGTCGATCTACGGCACGCTCAACATGCTCGGCCTGGCCAAGCGCGTGCACGCGAAGATCTTGCACACCTCTACGAGCGAAGTCTACGGCGACCCGACCATCCACCCGCAACCGGAGTCGTATTGGGGCAACGTCAACCCGATCGGCATCCGCTCCTGCTACGACGAGGGCAAGCGCGCCGCCGAAACGCTCTGCATGGATTATCACCGTCAGCACGGCATCCGCGTCAAGATCGTCCGCATTTTCAACACCTACGGCCCGCGCATGGACAAGCACGACGGCCGCGTGGTCTCCAACTTCATCGTTCAGGCCCTCACCGGCCACGATATCACCATCTACGGCGACGGCTCCCAGACGCGCAGCTTCCAGTACGTCGACGACCTGATCGAAGGCATGATGCGCATGATGGATACGCCGGACGATTTCAGCGGGCCGGTCAACATCGGCAACCCCGGCGAGTTCTCCATGCTTGAGCTGGCCCACGAAGTACTTCGGCTCACCGGATCACGTTCGAAAATCGTCTTCGCCCCCCTACCCCAGGACGACCCCAAGCAGCGCAAGCCCGACATCTCCCTGGCCTATGAGAAGCTCGGCGGCTGGCAACCCACCATCCGGCTGGAAGAAGGACTAAAGAAGACCATCGCCTATTTCGACGAACTCCTCAGTAAAGAAGGCGTCAGAGCCACCAACCCAATGTGACAGATAGGCCGCCAAATTGGCTGGTAGGCGATTACTCTTATCATGTACCCGGCCAACTTCCCCGGCCTCGGTAGAGGCCTTGATCTTCTTTTGCTTCTTTTCTTCCATCAAGGGAAGAAAAGAAGGATGCAAGAGGAAGAAAAGGAGTTAAGCCTCCCCCCGCGCCTATCTTTGCCGCCCAAACAACACATATAATAGTATATCACACAAATGGGAAAGACCGCATTAATCACAGGCATCACGGGTCAGGACGGATCGTACTTGGCCGAGTTTCTGATCGACAAAGGCTATGAGGTGCACGGCATCATGCGCCGCTCCTCGTCGTTCAACACCGGGCGCATCGAGCACCTCTACCTCGACGAATGGGTGCGCGACATGAAGCGCCAACGCACCATCAACCTCCACTACGGCGACATGACCGACAGCAGCTCGCTCGTCCGCATCATCCAACTGACGCAGCCCGACGAGATCTATAACCTCGCCGCACAGAGCCACGTCAAGGTCAGCTTCGACGTGCCCGAGTACACTGCCGACGCCGACGCCATCGGTACCCTCCGCCTGCTGGAGGCCGTACGCATCCTCGGTATGGAGCACAAGACACGCATCTATCAGGCCTCTACCTCTGAGCTCTTCGGACTCGTGCAGGAGGTGCCGCAGCGCGAGACGACACCCTTCTACCCCCGATCGCCCTACAGCGTGGCCAAGCAATACGGCTTCTGGATCACCAAGAACTATCGCGAGAGCTACGACATGTTTGCCGTCAACGGCATCCTCTTCAACCACGAAAGCGAACGCCGCGGCGAGAACTTCGTCACCCGTAAGATCACCCTGGCCGCCGCACGCATCGTGCAGGGCTTCCAAGACAAGCTCTACATGGGCAACCTCAACGCGTTGCGCGACTGGGGTTACGCCAAGGATTACGTGGAGTGTATGTGGATGATGCTGCAATACGAGCGCCCGGAGGACTTCGTGATCGCTACGGGCGAGATGCACACCGTGCGCGAGTTCTGCACCCTGGCCTTCCGTGAGGCCGGCATCGAGCTGCGTTGGGAGGGCGAGGGCCTGAATGAGCACGGCATCGACGTCAAGACGGGCCGCTCGCTCGTGGAGGTAGATCCGAAATACTTCCGACCCGCCGAAGTGGAGCAGTTGCTTGGCGACCCGACGAAGGCGAAGACCCTGCTCGGCTGGAACCCGCGCAAGACCTCGTTCGAGGAGCTGGTCCGCCTGATGGTGAAACACGATCTACGCTTCACGCGCAAGCTCTATCTGCGCGCCCAAGAGGAGGAGTAAACCGATGATGGATAAGCAAGCCAAAATCTATGTCGCCGGCCACCGCGGACTCGTCGGGTCGGCCATTTGGAACAACCTCCTCGCCAAGGGGTACACGAACCTCGTGGGCCGTACCCACACGGAGCTCGACCTCTTGGACGCCGCTGCCGTCCGCCGCTTCTTCGACGAGGAGCGCCCGGCGTACGTCGTCCTGGCCGCGGCCTACGTGGGTGGGATCATGGCCAACAGCCGCTACCGCGCCGACTTCATCTACCGCAACCTCGGCATCCAGCAGAACGTCATCGGCGAGAGCTTCCGCCACGATGTCCGCAAACTGCTCTTTCTCGGCAGCACCTGCATCTACCCCCGCGACGTGCCCCAACCCATGCGCGAGGACGCCCTCCTGACCGCCCCGCTGGAGTACACCAACGAGCCCTACGCCATCGCCAAGATCGCCGGCCTGAAGATGTGCGAGAGCTTCAACCTGCAATACGGCACGAACTACATCGCCGTCATGCCCACCAACCTCTACGGCCCGAACGACAACTTCGACCTGGAGCGCAGCCACGTCCTGCCCGCCATGATCCGCAAGATCCACCTGGCCCGCTGCCTCCACGAGGGCCGCATGGACGACGTCCGCGCCGACCTCATCCGCCGCCCCGTCGAGCAGGTCGACGCCCGCACGGCCTCGGACGAGGAGCTGCTCGCCCTGCTCGCCAAGTACGGCATCGCCCCCGACACCGTCACGCTCTGGGGCACGGGCACACCGCTGCGCGAGTTCCTCTGGAGCGAGGAGATGGCCGACGCCTGCGTCTACATCATGGAGCATGTCGACTTCGCCGATTTGAAGGGCTCCGATCCCGACGTCCGCAACTGCCACATCAACATCGGAACGGGCCACGAGATCACCATCGGCGACTTGGCGCGGCTCATCGTCCGCACCGTCGGCTATGGCGGCCGCCTCGCCTTCGACGCCACCAAGCCCGACGGCACCCTCCGCAAGCTGACCGACGTCTCCAAGCTCCACGCCCTCGGCTGGCACCACCGCATCGAGATCGACGAGGGTGTCGACCGCATCTATCGCTGGTACACGAACGCGTCTGCGGAGGCGTCTACGGGCGCCGGCCAATAAGCCGGGTACCGGCGCCTTATCCCCCCATGCAGAGAAGTCCTGCGGATCCTTTGTTGATCCACGGGACTTCTTGTTTTGAGTCGTGGATCCGTTTCTGATTCGCTATTCCTGACTGCAAACGATCATCAATCAGTTTCTGATTCACTATCCCTGACCGCAAAAGGTCATCAATCAGTTTCTGATTCACTATCCCTGACTGCAAAAGGTCATCAATCAGTTTCTGATTCGCTATCCCTGACTGCAAAAGGGCCTCAATCAGTTTCTGATTCGCTACCCCTGACCGCAAAAGGTCATCAATCAGATTCTGATTGGGGGCTATCACATGAAAAGGATAGGCAATCAGTTTCTGATTGGGAGTCATCACATGAAAAGGATAGGGAATCAGATTCTGATTGGGGGCTATCACACGAAAGGGATAAGGAATCAGAAACGGATTCGAAGGCCCTTCCGACAGACAAGTACTTTTGGCGCCACAAAAAACATCTTATCACACATCCCATCCCTATGGCAGAAAACAATTCCAACCGCACGGCGCGCAAGAAGCCCGTCGTCGTACAAGTCTCGGACATGGGCCGACTCCAGCCTCAGGCGCGCGATCTGGAACAGGCTGTCCTCGGTGCGCTCATGCTCGAACAGGACGCCTTTTTTAAGGTCAACGAAACGCTCAAGCCCGAGAGCTTCTACGAACGGGCACACCGACAGATCTATCAGGCCATCGTCGATCTGGCCGCGCGCCAGCACCCCATCGACATGCTGACCGTCATCGATCAGCTGAAGAAAAACGGCGACCTGGAGGCGATCGGCGGACCGCTCTACATCTCCCAGCTGACCGAGAACGTGGGCGGCGCAGCTCACCTCGAGCGCCACGCGCAGATCGTGGCCGAGAAGTTCCTGGCCCGCGAACTGATCCGCTACACGGGCGAGATCCAAGGCAAGGCCTACGACGAGACGATCGAGGTCAAAGAGCTCATGCAGGAGGCCGAGGGCGAGCTCTTCCGCATCTCGCAGCAGAACATCCGCAACGAGGCCGTGCAGATCAACCCCATCATCAAGGAGGCGCGCGAGCTGCTCGAGCGGGCGGCCAACCGGAAGGAGGGCCTCAGCGGACTGCCCACCGGCTTTGCCGACCTGGACAAGATCACGTCCGGGTGGCAGAACTCCGACCTCGTCATCATCGCCGCCCGCCCCGCGATGGGTAAGACGGCCTTCGTGCTCTCCATGGCCCGCAATATGGCCGTCACGTTCAAGGTGCCCGTGGCCATGTTCTCGCTTGAGATGAGCAACGTGCAGCTCGTGAACCGCCTCATCGTGAACGTCTGCGAGCTGCCGGGCGAGAAGATCAAGAGCGGCCGGCTGGAGAAGTACGAGTGGGAGCAGCTGGAGTACAAGATCAAGGACCTCTACGACGCGCCAATCTACGTCGACGACACGCCAAGCCTCTCCATCTTCGAGCTTCGCACCAAGGCGCGACGTCTCGTACGCGAGCACAAGATCCAGTGCATCTTCATCGACTACCTCCAGCTGATGAACGCCAGTGGCATGTCGTTCGGCAGTCGTGAGCAGGAGGTGAGCACCATCTCGCGCTCGCTCAAAGGGCTGGCCAAGGAGCTGAACATCCCCATCATCGCCCTCTCGCAGCTCAACCGTGGCGTGGAGGCGCGCCAAGGCATCGAGGGGAAGCGCCCGCAGCTGGCCGACCTGCGCGAGTCGGGCGCCATCGAGCAGGACGCGGACATGGTCTGCTTCATCCACCGCCCGGAGTATTACAAGATCCTCGAGGACGAGCGCGGCAACTCCCTCGCGGGCATCGCCGAGATCATCGTGGCCAAGCACCGTAACGGTGCCACGGGCGACGTGCGACTGCGTTTCAAGAGCGAGTTTGCCAAGTTCATCAACCTCAGCGAGGATCAAGCCGTCCGCGAGTACGCCTCCAGCATGAATCAGGAAGACGCCCCCGGTCCCGCTCCCGTCACCGCCCCGAACGTGGAGGACTTCATCGCCGCCCAAAACGACGAACCGGTGCCGTTCTGATAAAAACGAAAAACGAAAAATTACCGGGTACATGTGGGGCGTATGCGATACGCCCCTACTTCCTTTTCTTCCCTTGATGGAAGAAAAGGAAGCAAAAGAAGATCAAGGCGTCAGGGACGCCAGCCAAGCTGGCCGGGTACAAACTCTTCTATACAAGACAATGCCGGATACACGATGGGTCTCCCCCACATGTATCCGGCATTCTTCGTTGACGGCCACAGCCACCTGTACCCGGCCAAACTTCGCTGGCGTCCGAAGACGCCCCCGGCCAAACTTCGCTGGCCGGCGAACCGGCTCCGGCCCTTAGTGACCGAGGATGTTCGCTCGCTCGATGTCTTTGAAGTAACGGTAGGTGCCGACCTTCAGCTCGTCGCAGGCGGCTTCGTCGCAGACGATGATGCCGTGCGGATGGAGTTGCAGGGCGGTGATGGTCCACATCTGGTTCACGCTGCCCTCCACGGCTTGCTGCAGCGCACGCGCCTTGGCGTGACCGTTGGCTAGGATCACCACCTCGCGCGCGTCCATGACGGTGCCGACGCCGACGGTGAGCGCCGTCTTGGGCACCTGCGTGACGTCGTTGTCGAAGAAGCGTGAGTTGGCGATGATCGTGTCCGTGGTGAGCGACTTGATGCGGGTGCGCGAACGGAGCGACGAACCGGGCTCGTTGAAGGCCACATGGCCGTCAGGGCCGATACCGCCGAGGAAGAGGTCGATGCCGCCGACTTCGCTGATACGCTTCTCGTAGGCTGCACACTCGGCTTCGAGGTCGGGGGCGTTACCGTTGAGGATATGGATGTTGTGCGGCGCTACATCGACATGATCGAAGAAGTGGCGACGCATGAAGGTGTGGTAGCTCTCGGGGTGATCCTCGGGCAGGCCGACGTATTCGTCCATGTTGAAGGTGACGACGTGGCGGAAGGATACTCGGCCTTGCTGGCACAGCTCGATGAGCCGTTTGTAGGTGCCGATGGGCGACGAGCCGGTGGGCAGACCCAAGACGAAGGGACGCTCGGCCGTGGGCGCGGCGCGGTTAATGCGCGAAGCGATGTAGTCCGCCGCCCAGCGGGACATGGCTTCGTAGGTGGGTTGGATAAGCAGGCGCATGATTGATCTATAAACGAAAAGCTCCTGCCGGACGAAGGGGCGATCCCCCTCCCTTACCGGCAGGAGCCTTTCACTGTTCCGTTTTTACTTGTTCGTTCCTCTCAGTCGTTCCGCCATGGCTTGTCCGAGGGCGATGCACTGCTCTTCGGTGCTGATGCCTTGCTTCTGCTCGACGGGTGTGCCGACTACTTCCCACTTCATGGCTTCGGCGTAGGCCGCCAGATGCTTCACTGCGGCGCCGGCCCAGGTGAACGAGCCGAAGTAGCTGAAGAGGCGATCCTTCACCTCGCGCAGTTTGATCTCCGAGAGCACCATCTCCACCTCGGGGTAGAGCTGGCCGCTGTAGGTGGGGCAACCCACGATGAGGCCGCGGTAGTTGAAGACGTCGCGCAGGATGTAGGAGCCGTGGCTCTTGCTGACGTTGTGCATGGCGATGTGGCGCACGCCGCCGTCGGAGAGGGCCGTGGCGATGTCCTCAGCCATCTGCTCGGTGTGGCCGTACATGCTGCCGTAGACGATCGTCACGCCGTCGAGGCCTTCGTAGCGGCTGAGGCGGTCGTAGAGGGCGATCACATCGCCGCTTTGCCTCGTCCAGACGGGGCCGTGGGTGGAGCAGATGGTTTGGATATCGAGCCCGGAGAGCTTCTTGAGGGCGCGCTGCACGGGGCCGCCGTACTTGCCGACGATGTTGGCGTAGTAGCGCGTCATCTCGCTCCAGAAGCGGTCGGTGTCCATATCTGTATCGAGCACGCCGCCGTCCAGGGTGCCGAACGTGCCGAAGGCGTCGGCCGAGAAGAGCACCTTCTCCGTCTCCTCATACGTGACCATGACCTCGGGCCAATGCACCATCGGGGCCATGTAGAACGAGAGTTTGTGGTGACCCAAGTCGAGCGTGTCGCCCTCCTTGACCTCGTGCAGCCCGTCGGTGATGCCGTGATATCCGGCCAGCATGCCGAAGGTTTGCTTGTTGCCGATGATCTTCACATCGGGGTAGATCTGGCGCAGCAGGCGGATGCTGCCGGCGTGGTCCGGCTCCATGTGATCGACCACCAGATAGTCCAGCTTGCGGCCGTTGAGCAGCTTAGCCACGCGCTTGAAGAAGAGGTCGGAATAGCAGATGTCGACCGTATCGACCAGCACGGTCTTGTCGTCGACGATCAAATAAGAGTTGTAGGACACGCCCCCGGGGAGCGGCCACAGGTTTTCAAACAGTGCTTTTTGGCGATCGTTTACGCCTACGTAATAAATGTCTTTCGCAACAGCTTTCATGATGGATCCTGTTTTTTATTGATGATTGATATGTGTATGAATCGGTAGTGTGAAATCGTTGGGGAGAAGCGAGATCTCGGCCTCTTTTTTTACGGGAAATACGGGGCGCGGAAGGACTTGTTAGTCGTTGCAACAATCTTGCAAATCGAAAAATGAAGTTTTGGTGCTTGCAGAAATGCTGCAAATGCCCCGAAAAACTTTTTGGCCTCTGCAGGAATGCTGCAAACGCCGCGAAGAACTTTTTGGCGTTTGCAGGAACGCTGCAAGTGCCTCGAAAAACTTTTCGGCGTTTGCAGGAACGCTGCAAGTGCTTCGAAAAACTTTTTGGTCTTTGCAGAGACGCTGCAAGTGTCCCGAAAAACTTTTTGGTCTTTGCAGGGACGCTGCAAGTCCCACGAAAAACTTTTCGGCGTTTGCAGGGACGCTGCAAGCATTTCCAGAGACGTTTTAGCCCATTGCGAGTCATCCGTAGAACCTCTCTGCTGGCTTTGTTCTTACGTCAAACTCACGCTAACAAGAAGCTGTTTCGAATTTATTGAATGATTATTCTGAGGAGCTGCCGAAATCGATTCAGGACAGCTTCTAAATCCCATCCCCCCATCTATGTTTCACCAACTCAACGTCCGCTTCATCATCAAGTTCTTGGGCACGATGCACATGCTCGAGAGCCTCTTTATGCTCTCCGCCGTAGCCGTTTCCTTCTGGTATAACGACAGCGACCTCATCCCGCTCGCTATCTCCTGCGCCATCATGTTCTCTGCCGGACTCGCCATGTATATCACCGGTCGCCACGCCAACGACTATCGCTCCGGCCGCCGCGAAGGCATGATCAGCGTCACCCTGACCTGGATCCTACTCTCCCTTTTCGGCATGCTGCCCTACCTCATCAGCGGCTACATCCCGAACGTCACCGACGCCTATTTCGAGACCATCTCCGGCTTCACCACCACCGGCGCCACCATCCTGGACGACATCGAGCGCCTGCCTCACGGGCTACTCTTTTGGCGCAGCCTCACCCAGTGGCAGGGCGGCATTGGCATGATCGTCTTCACCGTCGCCCTCCTACCCATCTTCGGCGGAACCGCCTCACAGCTCTTCGACGCCGAGACGTCCGGCATCACCCACGATCGCTTCCGCCCGCGCATCACCCAGGTAGCCAAGCGCATCTTCGGACTCTACGTCCTCATCACTCTGGCCTTCCTTCTCCTCCTTTGGATCGGCCCCATGAACCTATTCGATGCCCTCAACCACGCCCTAACCACCGTAGCCACCGGCGGCTATTCCACCAAAAACAATGGCCTCGCCTACTGGCACTCCGCCTACACGGAGTATATCGTCATTCTGGGCATGTTCATCGGCGCCACCAACTTCACGCTGCTCTACTTCGCCCTCCGCGGACACAGCCAAAAGCTCTTTCACGACCACGAGTTTCGCTGGTTCTGCATCGTCATCGCCACCACCACCATAGTGACCACCGCGTGGATCCTGCTGCGTCACAACGAGACCAACCCCGAGCTGGCCTTCCGCCACGCCCTCTTCCACATCACCTCACTCATCTCTACCACCGGCTTACTGACCGTCAACTATTCCTCCTGGGGTTCCTTCTTCGCCGTCATTGCCCTCTTCGTCATCATCGTGGCTGGGTGCGCTGGCTCCACCAGTGGCGGACTTAAGATGGGTCGCTTCATGATCCTCGTCAAGGACCTACTCAACGAGTTCAAACGCCAAACACACCCCCGCGCCGTTCTGCCCCTGCGGGCGGGCGGGCAAGTCATCCCCGAGCATGTCGTCCAGCGCGTCTACACCTTCGCCATCATCTACGTCGGCCTCATCCTTTTCGGCTGTACCGTCCTCACCTTCGAGGGCATCGACCTCGGTGACGCCCTCGGCTTGGCCGCCACCTCCGTCAGCAACGCCGGCCCCGGCATCGGCCACTTTGCGGATGGCAACTTCTCCACCATCTCCTCCTTCAACAAGTGGATCCTCTCCTTCCTAATGATCGTCGGCCGATTAGAGATCTTCACCGTCCTCACCCCCCTTCTACCCGGCTTCTGGCGACGGTAACAAGGAGCGCCGCCACGTTTGTTGCATGGCAAATGACTATCCGATACTTCCGTAGAGATTTTGTCCCGTGAATTTCCGTGTACTCGATTCGTCATTCGCCTCTGATTGACTATAATGTCAAGCTACAGATAAAAGGTGGCTCCATTGTTTGAAACTACTTTCTCAAATCTTTTGCTTGGAAACGTTGTCAATTCGGAGAAACCCATCATATTTGCGCCAAAATAACAGCTGTTATATTATAAGCGTTGTAGTACAAGATTATGCCGAAGTCGACAACAATAACCAAGGAGGTGATCTTAGAAATCACTTTCGAGATGGTGCGAAAAGAAGGATTTGCAGTGCTCTCTGCCCGAAATATTGCCAGGCAAATAGGCTGTTCTACCCAACCTATCTATTGGTGCTATAAAAATATGGACGACCTCAAAACAGAAATCTGCAAAAAAGCCTTGCCCTACCTTCAAAACATAATGCTAAGTTATTCGAAAACAGACAATGCTTTTCTGGATCTGGGACTGGGTTACGTGCGGATTGCATACATTGAGCCAGCTCTATTCAAAGCATTTTACATGGATAATGTCATGAATGTAAAGCTTACTGATATTTTCCCCGAAAGTCAGCAAGTAGTAGAAGCAATGAAGAATAGTAAAGAATATCAACGGCTATCTGAGCAAGAGGTGAAGAGTGGTATAGCTAAGGCTTGGATGTTGGCACATGGTATTGCCTCGTTGGTAGCTGCTGGCATGCTTGTTTATGATGAAGAAAAAATCATAGAGATTTTGAGATAAGCC
>ERZ773009.679-NODE-679-length-24867-cov-10.523859_pt1 | contig 24867 bp, 19 predicted proteins | sample MGYA00580663_ERZ773009 | MGnify/ENA primary metagenome ERZ773009 (study PRJEB29015, sample SAMEA2737969) | human oral metagenome | biome: human oral; feature: human-associated habitat; material: dental | place: China | collected 2026 ... | reverse complement strand
ATAGGTCCCGTAGTGTAGCGGTTATCACGTCGCCCTGTCACGGCGAAGATCGCGGGTTCGATTCCCGTCGGGACCGTTGAAGTCGAGAAGATTTCAATAAAAGTAAGAGACTCGTTAGCTCAGTTGGTAGAGCATTTGACTTTTAATCAAAGGGTCACTGGTTCGAGCCCAGTACGGGTCATAAGCGCGGGTTTGGCGGAATTGGCAGACGCACCAGATTTAGGATCTGGCGCTTAACGGCGTGGGGGTTCAAGTCCCTTAACCCGCATTAAGATATAATAAATGAGCCGGCTTAGCTCAGTTGGTAGAGCATCTGATTTGTAATCAGAGGGTCGCGTGTTCAAGTCATGTAGCCGGCATTTTTTTGGATAGAGATGCGAACGTAGTTCAGTGGTAGAACACCACCTTGCCAAGGTGGGGGTCGCGGGTTCGAATCCCGTCGTTCGCTTAGAGAGGCCGGGGTGGCGGAACTGGCAGACGCACAGGACTTAAAATCCTGCGATTGGTAACGATCGTACCGGTTCGATTCCGGTCCTCGGCATAAACTAATGAGCACCCTTAGCTCAACTGGATAGAGTACCTGACTACGAATCAGGCGGTTAGAGGTTCGACTCCTCTAGGGTGCATTTTTCTATTTAACTCGGGAAGTAGCTCAGCTTGGTAGAGTACTTGGTTTGGGACCAAGGTGTCGCAGGTTCGAATCCTGTCTTCCCGATTCATTACAGAGATACGTAAACGTATCTTTTTTTGTTTGACTAGATATTATATACATTAAGAGAGAATCAGTTTGCTTCTCTCTTTTTTAATTGGCTCTTTGTCAACTGTAGTGGGTTGATATAATAGTATTAGACCTTGATTTTTCAAGGTCTTTTTTGAATTTGGTCACTTTTTGGTCAACTTTTTTTAGAAGAAATTATTGACTTAATAACTCTCTAACACGTTTGTTTTCTGATTCTTCTTTTTCTCTGATTAAGTGACCATATGTTTGAGTTATTTGTGTAATGTCTTTGTGTCCCATGTTTGAAGCTATAACCCAAATATCAATCCCATAACCTAACATAACGCTTGCATATGTGTGCCTAATGCCAGTCGCTGATAAATCGAGTGGTGTGAGTTTCAACTTCTTGAGATGTTCTCTTAAACGCTTATTTACTTCGTGGTTTGTAGGAACAACAGTGTACAAATCGAAAAAGATATGATTTTCTTTATTTTTGATATTTGTTTGTTCAATTTCTCTACTTTGAATCTCTTTCAATTGATTCAAAACATTCAATGTTTCTGAATCTACTGGGATAGACCTGATAGAAGTAGCTGTTTTGGGTGGCCGCCATTCTTGTTTCCTAGGGTCGTAGCGCCTGTATGTTTTGACTTCTTGAGTTTCGTTCAAAACGCAGTCCCATGTCAACCCTAGCACCTCACCGAAACGCAAGCCAGTTTTTAGCTGAATAAAAAGAAGATAGTCAATAATATTAAACTTCAGTTCAATATTATGTTTTACCTCTTTCATTAACTTATGATAATCTTCTGAACTTGTAATAGCTTTTTCTTTTTTTATCTTTCGACTTGCTTGCCCTGTAATAACAACACCATCTGTAAAATCAATGATTGATAACTTATCTTTTTTCGCAAATTGAATGACTTTTCTAACTTCCGCATTTAATCGCCGAACTGTATCTTTTCCAACTCTTTTTGCGTACTCGTTGATAAATTCTTGATACTCACTAAAATTGATGTTAGTAGCCGATTTATCTTTGAAATAATCTAAAATAAGTTTACCTCTATGCTTATGATGTGCAATTGTCCCCTGACTTTTATTTAAAGGAACTATTTGCAGATTATACCATTTCTGCCATAGTTGATAGAGAGAAATATTTGAATCAATTACGTTACCGTTTAACAACTCTAATTCAATTTTACTTGCTTCCAATATTGCTTCTTTTTTCGTTTGAAATCCTGAGTTTGAAGCAACTACCTTTTTATTTTTATCAAATATTCTATAATCCCAAGTTTTCTTTTTACCTCTTTGTCTATATGAAATTGCCATATGATTATCCTTTCTTTTAAAAAGATAACCAAGACATCGTCTTGGCTATTATATCATGTTTCTTTCAATAACTCTGAGAAATGCTGTTCAAAAAAATCTCTGGTCTTAGAGGCAAGAAAGATATATTTACCACCCTGATTCTGAGGATATTTTACAAAACCATCTTTGTTTTTATCAATATCGATTTTTGAGCGAATATCAGACCGATAGAGAACATTTTCCAAAAGCCAAGGTCGGGAGACGGAAACCATCTCTAAAACATCGTTTAGAGTAATATATTGACCAGCAGACGCTTTCTTCTTCAGATTGAGATACTCTTCCTTTTCTACAATGATATGTGTGTTGGGAAGATTTACTTCTAAATTGTCTATTTTAATTAAAATTTTATCTGTCATATCAATTTTTCTCTTTCTGTGATAAAATAAAGTATAGAAATAGTATTTATTATTTCTACTAGTTTTAGTTATCATTGCACTCGCTTTGGTCGGTTGAGTCTGTAGTGATAACTTTTCTTTTACTATCAATATTTTTTTCTTTCTTAATTCTTTCTAATATATCCGAAGCGATTTTTCGAAATTCTTCTTCATTTTCTACACTATTTAGAGTATACGTCTCTAATTTTTTAAATGCTTGTTTCGCTTTTTCTTTTAAATCTCGTGTAGCTGTGTAATTCCATAATTCAATTTTGATAACCTTATTCTTTTCATCATGTACCATTTTGATTACAAATCTAATTCTTCGCATTAGCTGATGATATTCTCTATTTTTCTTACCAAACCACGAATCACACCAATCCCAATAAGTATCTGAATTTGTGATAATTGTTAAATCATTGATGATATACGCATCTTTAAACCGTGAACTTAACTGTGTCGCTGAATCTGGTTCTAATACTTGAAACAGTTCTCTAAAGGTCATGCCACAACTTGAATCTAATTCATTAATTACAATAGTTTTTTCCCCTTTATAACCTGAACCCAAATCGAATCGTTTCTTGTTGATGGATGGGGTATGTGCGCCTAACCTATCATGTTCTTCTGCGAGTAAACGTGCTAGATAGGATTTTCCTGTTCCCACTTCAGCTTGAATATAGATACCTGTATGATTTCGTTCTCCCTTACTCATACGAATAAACTCTTTTTGAATAAATTCTTGTCTGTTTTCCTCAAATTGCCTTTTATTTGAATTCCACGCTTTTTGTGCTATTCGTTGAGTGAATTGCTCAAATAATTGTTGTTTCGCTTCCATTATAAGTAGTCCTTCCTCTGAGATTTGATAACTTAATTCTAAACAATATTCATCGATTTCTAAACCATTATCAGCCTTTTCTTTGCTATGATTTTTGATTTTTCCCATGATATCATCGATATAGTTTCCATTATTGGATGAAATAACTTCAGAAACTTCGTAAGGAAATTTGTGTTCTTCCATGTTACGTTCGTTGCGATGTGTTAAATATCGACATGCTTTTATCGAACTACGAACAAACTCTAAATTTTGTTCCCTTGAAATAGATAAAGCCTTATAAACAGATGAATAAGTATGAGCATGCTTAAAATCAATATAAAAATGTGCATGAAGTGGTTTTGAACTTCCGTCGTCTTTTAAATCTTTATCGTGAAAAATAATATGATACCTATCATCTTCATTTTGACAATAGTCTTTAATACGTTGAACAACGGATTCACGAAAATCCTCTTCAGTTAATTCTTGATTTGCATTATGTTCATATTCAAATGAAATTTGACCAAAAAATTTTCTTTTTCTGTCATTTTGATTAATTTTCATAAAAATCCTTCCTGATTTTGACACAAAATAGAGAATGTGTGTTGATTTGTGTTGATTGGATATGGTTTGGATGTGGATGCACAGACGGAGAAAAAACGTGCATCCACATCCAAACAAACATCATAGTTACTTGACACATCACAACATAAAATTCTTATTCATTAGACATGGATTGTTTAAATACTTTGGTGCTGGTGTACTTGCTTACCTTCAGTAGCAGTACACCGCACCTTTATTTTTTTCTAAATGCTGTTGATATGAATGTTCTACTATTTTCTAATCTGATGAAATCATTAAACAAATATCTACTGTCTAACTGATTTAATTCTCTTTTAACCTGTGCCAATAATTCTTCCATAATATTATAACTTTCACAGTTAGGTGGAAAAGTCCATCTTGCAACAGCTTTTTGTTCATAGTAAACAACAGTTAATGTTAACAGTGAACGATTCGCTTTTCTGATAATTTCCTGTTTTGAATTGCTGTAACGAGAAGATTCTTCCAAAGTTGGCTCTACATTTATCTGCCTACAAAATCGTCTCATTTGCCAAGTTGCGACGTATGATTTGATGCTGTTTCTGAAATAGTCGAATTCCTCATTACGAGACGCAAAATCTAAAATAATTATAAAAAACAAGATAGAAAATGCACTCACTATAATTAAACGCAATATCCAAATAAACATTACAAAATAATAGAACGTTTCTAAGTGAATTTTAGTAATTAAAAACATTGCTAAACGTTCTATAATAAAGAATATAAATAAAATAAAAATTGTAAAATTAACTACATTATATTTGTTAAAATATTTCTTCATGTGATTTCTTCCTTCCTGATGTTATAAGAGGGGGTTAGAAGTGGCATAATATGCGTCCGATGGTCACCATCTGTAAACTTGACAATACCTGTACCAATACCAGAAGGGACTACAATATTATCGACATTGATGTTGGGCAATAAGAATTGGCAAGTATTCGCATTTATCTCACCTAGAATAAAGATACAGTTGATTTGTTCCCTAACTGCTGTATTACCTCCAAAAGCCGTGGCATCAAAGCGTTGGCTTAATAAAATTAGACTAATATTTGTTTGTCTACCCAATAAAGCAATTGTTCCTAGTAACTGAGAAAATGCTTCACGTGCTTGTTTTGAACTACCTTGTACCAATGCTAACAACTCATCAATAACAATATAAATACGTTCAAACTGAGTATCTGGTTTTGTTAATAATATTTCTTGACGTTGATACAGTATAGTAATAACTTTTGCGAGTAATGCATTACATTCTGATATAAAACTATTCAAGTTTGAGCCTTTAGTTGGAGAGAATACTTCTAAATTTAACTCTTTAGCTAATAAATAGATATCTGACATTTTAGGGTCAATACAGATGATTTGATTGGTAATAGATTTTAAACAATAAATGAGATATTGAACAAAATGTGTTTTCCCCTGGCCGCTCGAGCCACTTATGGCAACGTGGACTACTTTTGTCATGTCAATTCCAATGTTGTTTTCCATTATAGGGATATGTTTTTCTGATACCTTTTCTTTAATAAAAGTTTGTAAATTACTTATCTTTAAACGAGTTGGGACACCATCTAACCATGGAAAGAAGAAAGCCCGAGCCATGTTTGGATTTCTAGTGTCATAAGGGACGAAGTAGGCATTGTTTTGGGGGAGAAGAGTTTTATAAGGGTAAAGTATACCAGCGAAAATTGCAAAAATATCAAAGTAGAGTTTCTTACTTAAAGAATAACTAACAGGAAGATTTGGGACGTAAAAAACGCCAGAATCATTACTTGCGACCTTAATATCAAATGAATTTAAATAAGATGATTCATCATTAATATTGAGAGCGTTATTCAAATTTCTTAGAATGAATTGTTCCAACTCGAACTTGTTTTTACCAAATTCAGCTACACCAGCAGAAGTTGCTGATGTAGCTTGATTTTGGTTTTTATTCATTGAAAAAACCATATGTTACTTTCCTTTCCTAATACCTTTAGCTCTGAAATAAAGCTGTCCATATTGATTCTCAAATGCTTCTAGACTGTCAAACTCAACAATATCTCCAATATTAAGTTTTGATAAATCTGGTTTATCGTCAGGTAAAAATTTAATTTTAAAAGGATTGTGATTGTCGGTTGCAACGTATACTTGATAAGCTTGAATGTTATCAGTTCGTTTCATTTTTTCTTTACCGTTAACCACTTCGCCAGTCTTTTCAAATTCGTATTGAATTTCAAGTTGTTTACCTACTAACTTAACGAGCTCATTTGAAAGAGCTTCCTCTGCAAGGCTAACACTGTAGCCGTTTGTTCGTTTAAAATATGCCATAATTGGCCTCCTTTTTTAAAAAGTATTTTAAAGTTTTGCTACGAGAGCAGTAACTTTATGAGTCTATTCTAGCAATAATTTTTTCGAAAATCTACAAAATGTGTATTTTAAATTTTACAAATCAATATTTACGATATATAATTTAGATATACGATATACATTAGAAGGTGTTGAGGAATAAAAAATGACTAATTTAAAACTAAAAAGATTATCTGAATTTATTGATGACATGATACAAAAGTATCAAATTGAGGAAACAAAAAATATTAAAAAAAGTTTACGTAGAAAATTTGTTACAGAATTGGAAGCTATGGGACAGTGGGATAAAGCTAATTCTAAAACTTTTGGTAGAAACAGAACAAAGGTATTCAATTATGAAATTCTTGATAGGTTAGAGAAACGGTGTGAACGATATTTAGTTAAGAAGAGCGGATTTGATTTTGATAAGTTCAAAGATTATAAAAGCAACATAGATAGTGAAAACTATTTTGAAGAAGCAACAGAAGATGAGCTAAAGGATATGCATGAAAGAGCTGTTTTTAGGTCATGGGCTGGTTCTATTTCAAAAGAAGAGATTCGAGATGTCATGCTAACAGCTTTATTTGAAAAATTTTTCACTCCTCTTGATGTTGAACAATGGCAAAAAGATAGTGATATTTTAACCATTGTTGATGTTAATGATGATAGGGAATCTAGTTTTGAATATTACAGGGCGAAGGAGCGTTATTCATCTCACAATAAATCTGCATATTATAAGGAAAGAAAATTAAATGAATAAAAAATAACCGCTAGGATTTTTCTTAGCGGTTTGGTTTTTCTTTTACGGTTTTTATTAGTAATTGGAAGGCTTCTAAGAGCTGTTCTTGACTTGTTTGTGGAAGTTGAGTTAATTGGTCAGCTAATAACTCTAGATGTGGATTCTTTGGGGATATACGGCTTTCAAATAGCTCTGATGGTGTGATATTAAGAGCTGTGATAATCTTTTCTAGTGTATCAATCTTTATATTTGACCCTTTTGTTTCAAGGTTGGAAATATAATCTATGCCCACACCAGCCTTTTCGCTGAGATTTTGCTGACTTAAATTTTTTTCTTTACGTATGATTCGTATTCGTTGTCCGATATACTTTTGTAAGTGAATTGATTTCATAAGCTACCTCGTTTCAATACCATGATACAAGGAAGACAACTGTAAAATAACCCATATACAAACAAATTTTTGTTAAAATATTGTCTACAAACTAAAAATGTGTTAAAATAGTGCTATAAAATATATAAAATTGCATGATATACTACATATATCATGGTTTGACTTAACAGTCAAACCAATCCTATTAGCTCTTACAAGGAGAAAATGATGAAGAAACTGAAAACCCTCACAACTTCAACAGCTATTGCGCTTGCATCAGTTGGTGGAACTGCATTTGCTCAAGAAGCTCAAGCGACTCCAGTACCTTCTAATACTGCTGTCAATGAACCTGCTCTTGTTACTAAACCACAAGTAAAATCACTTGAAAAAACTGAAGTTCCTGCTCCATCTACAGTAAAACCTGCTCTTGATGCACAAAAAGCTGTTGTTAAAGACGCTGAAACTAAAGTTGATACAGCTAAAACTGATGTTCAAGCTAAACAAGATACTGTTACTTCAACTGAAAAAGAATTAGCTACAGCTACACAAGATGTTAAAGATGCTGAAGCAACTACTTCTCAAGCAACACCTGAAAAAGTTGCTCAAGTCAAAGACGCTCAAGCTAAGAATGTTGAAGCTCAAAATGCGAACCAACAAGCTACTGAAACTGTAAATGAACAAATCAAAGCTGAAACAAAAGCTCTTGCAGATGAACAAGCTAAAGTAGCAACTGCTCAAGCTAATCTTGACCAAGCTAACAAAGATGTCCAAACTGCTGAACAAGCCGTATCAAGCGCACAATCTGCTCTTGACGGAACTGGACTTGCTTCTGCTAAAAAAGATTTAACACAAGCTCAAACTGACGTCAAAGACGCTGAAGATACAGTCGCTGACGCACAAACTGCATTCAAAAATGCAACAAAAGCAGATACAGACCGCGACCAAGCTATCAAATCAGCGGAAACAGATGTCAATACTAAAAATGATGCTGTCAAATTAGCTAAAGAAAAATTGGCAACAGCAAATCAACATGCTAACTCAGTTGAAAGCAAATTGCAATCAGCTCAAGCTGAACTAAAATCTGCTCAAGATAAATTAGCAAATACTGGTGTTGATACAGTTGATGTTCAAAATAAAACTTTCCATATTTCTGACAAACTTCGTAACAAAATTGGTGCATCAACAAATGATATCACATTCAAAGAAGCTTATGACCTATGGAAAGCAAATCCAAATTCTGATACAGAACGTGTTCTAGTCGGAATGGGAGCTAAAGTTCAAGAACAATCTTCAACAAAAATCAGTGAATCTGATAAGAAACAAAATGTTGAACTAGACAACATGACTGACGAGCAACAAAAAGAAATCAGCTTATACGCTTCAAAAGTGTTGACTGCAATCCATAAACAATTTGGATTGAACGAAGTCACTGTAACAGACTCTGACCTTCGTATTGCTCGTGAACAAGCTAAAAAATATGTTGAACGTGGAATTGCAGTAAACAAAGCTGGACACATCAATGGTGCTTACCATGGTGAAAACGTGTCACTTGCAAATGAAACAAAATCTATGACCATGTACGAACTTAAACAAAAAGTATATGACGCAATCATGGGACAAACATTTGCAGATGCACCATCTAAGTGGGGACACTCACGTAACAACTTTGTTAACAACACTATTGGAATCGCAACAGCCAACGTAGACGGACGTTTACACATCATTTCAACTCTTGATTTAGTTGGCGGAAACGTAATCAAAGACGAAACCGACACAGCATCCCTTGAAAAAGCTGTCGCAACAGCAAAATCAAATGTTGAACAAGCTGAAACTGCATCAGAAAATGCTAAGAATGCTTTGACAAAAGCTTCAACTGATTACGCAAGCGCACTTAGTTTGAAAACTGAAGCTGAAAAAGTCCTTGCTGACGCAATGGCTACACCACTTCAAGCTCAAGTTGCTGAAAACAACTTGCGTTTGGCAGAAATCGCTCTTGAAAATGCTAAAACTCGTGAAGCTAAAGCAAATGATGCAGTATCTAACTTCTCAGCAAGTCTAGCAGACAAGAAAACTGCTCTTGAAAAAGCTCAAGACGCTCTTAAAGAAGCTAAAACTGCTCAAACAACTGCGTCACAAGCTATTGAAGATGCTTCAGCTAAACTAAAAGCTCAAGAAGATAAAGTAAATACTTTGAACAAACAAAGTGCTAAACTTCTTGAAGAAAAAGATGCTCTTGTAAAAGAAGCTAAGAAATTGGCTGAACAATTGCAAGCATACTTGGACGCACCTGCTAAACTAGCAACTGCTCAAGATATGAAAGCAAAAGCTGAAGCTAAACTTGAAACAACAAAAGCTGAACTCACTACTGCACAATCTACTCTTGAAAACTTGTTGTCTGCATACCGTACAGAACACGCTAAGTTGGTAGATTTGCAAACAGAATATGAAGCACTCGTTGACCTTGCAGAAAAAGCTCAAGGAAATGTTGTTGCCAAATTGCCTGACGGAACAGTAATCGCTGTCCCTAAAGTAGCCCCAACTGCTGAAGCACTTCCTGAAGTCAATATTGACGAATTGAAAAAAGCTCTTGCAACTGGTAAAGAAGTGACTTTGGATGCTCAAGGAAATGTTGTTGTGAAGGAAAAACGTGAAACATACTCAGCGCCTGCTGTTCAATCAGTAGAAAACGAAAAAATGAGTTACTCACGAGTAGAAAAAGCAAAAACTTTACCAAATACAGGAGAGTTATCAAGTGTTGCAATGTTGGTATTTGGTGCCATTCTTGGAACATTTGGACTTGTAACAGTACGTAGAAAAAATTAGAATAATAAAAAATCTTCTTATTATAAATAGGAAGATTTTTTGGATTCACAAAATTAGTTTAAAAGACTACGCTATTTAAACTAGTTTTGAGAATGAATATATACGGATATTCAGAACCTTAGTTGGTCAACCTTTGGTCAACTTTTGTATTTTGAATATACCTTAGATTGTGACGATATCTTGGTATATCTGATACTCACTTACATATTCTAACTTATTTTAACTAAGATAAAACTGTAGTGGGTTGATGAAAAGCTAAGATCTAGAAAGGACAAATTTCGTCCTTTCTTTTTTGATATTCAGAGCGATAAAAATCCGTTTTTTGAAGTTTCCAAAGTTCCGAAAACCAAAGGCATTGTGCTTGATAAGTTTGATGAGATTATTCGTTGGTTCCAATTTTGCATTGGAAAAGGGGAGTTGAAGGGCGTTGACAATTTTCTTTTTGTCCTTGAGAAAGGTTTTAAAGACAGTCTGAAAAAGAGGATGGACCTGCTTTAGATTGTCTTCAATGAGTCCGAAGAATTCTTCCGGCTCCTTATTTTGAAAGTGAAAAAGCAAGAGTCATAGAGATGATAGTGGTGTTTCAAGTCTTCTGAATAGCTCAAAAGCTTGTCTAGAATTTCTTTATTAGTCAAGTGCATACGAAAAGTAGGGAGATTAAAACGTTTATCACTCAATTTACGACTATCCTGCTGGATGAGCTTCTAGTATCGCTTGATAGCCTTGTATTCATGAGATTTTCGTTCAAATTGATTCATGATTTGAACACGTACACGACTCATAGCACGGCTTAGATGTTGAACAATGTGAAAGCAATCAAGTACAATTTTTGCATTCGGAAAAAGCTGTTTAACCAAGTCATAATAAGGACTAAACAGATCCATAGTAATAATTTTTACCTGACAGCGAACAGCTCTATGGTAGCGAAGAAAGTTATTTCGGATGACAGTTTGTGTTCTACCCTCAAGAACAGCTATGATACTGAGATAAAAAATCTTGCGCAATGAAACTCATCTTCATCTACCGATTGAAACAGTCACTCACCTGACTGTTTTAACATCCAAGGGCATAATTTCAGGCAAATGGCTAAAGTTACACTCAAAGTGAAAGTCATTGAGCTTGCGAATGACAGTTGAAGTTGAAATGGCTAGCTGATGTGAAATATCGGTCATAGAAGTCTTTTCAATCAGCTTTTGAGTAATCTTTTGGTTGATGATACGAGGGATTTGGTGATTCCTCTTGACGATAGAAGTCTCAGCCACCATCGTTTTTGAACAGTGATAGCACTTGAATTGACGCTTGCTAAGCAGAATTCTAGTAGGCATACCAGTCGTTTCAAGGTAAAGAATCTTAGACAGTTTTTGAAAGTCATATTTCTTCATTTGACTTCCCACAATGAGGACAAGATGGGGCATCGTATTCCAGTTTAGATATGATTTACTTGTGGGTATTCCTATTGATAACAGCTAAATTCCCAAACTAAGTTCCACCTCTAGTAAAAGTGGAAGTTACTATGAAAAGTTACCCTTATTGATAGCATCCATAATTTGGATATTAGGATCTTTAATTTCGAGTAGTTTTGTGATAAAGTGTAGTTGTTCCATATGATTCTTTCTAATGAGTTGTTTGGTAACTTTTCATTATAGATCTTATGGGACTTTTCTATTGCCACTTTTTTCTTTTTTCCTTTCGTGTTACAATAAAGGTATGAATCAGTATCAGAAAAAGATTGTTAAAGGAACCATTTATTCGCTCCTATCTGGCTTAATCTGGGGAATTTGTGGGATTCTAGGAGAGTATTTCTTTACTCATTATCAAGTATCCTCTGGCTGGATTACCTCTATGCGTTTGACACTGGCAGGGAGTCTTGTGCTCATTTGGTCTGCAGTGCAATTAAAATCGCAAGTGCTAGATATTTGGCGAGATAAGAAAAATTACCTACCCTTTTTAGCCTATGCTATTTTGGGGATTTTTTCAGTTCAGTATTTTTTCTATCTCTGTGTAGAATACTCAAATGCAGCGACAGCAACTATTTTACAGTTTATCAGTCCTGTCTTTATCCTCTTTTACAATCGTTTGGTTTATCAAAAACGAGCGTCAAAAAGCGCTATTTTCTATGTTTTGGTTGCCATGTTGGGTGTTTGCTTGATGGCGACAAAAGGGGAGCTCTCTCAGTTATCCATGACGCCACTGGCCCTTATTACAGGTTTGCTGAGTGCCATGGGGGTCATGTTTAATGTTATCCTACCTCAGCCTTTCGCTAAGAGATATGGTTTTGTACCCACGGTTGGGTGGGGGATGATTTTGGCCGGTTTATTTAGCAATGTCCTCTCGCCGGTTTATCAGCTTTCCTTTGTTCCTGATATTTGGAGTATTTTGATTTGTCTCATTATCGCTTTTTTTGGGACAGCTTTTGCCTTTTTTATTTCCATGAAGGCTGTTTCCTTGGTTTCTCCTCTGGTTGTTTCCGTTATCAGTGCCAGTGAACCTCTCTCTTCTGCTCTCTTGAGTGTTTTGTTTTTAGGCTTGGTAGTGGATTGGTCCCTCCTTCTAGCTATGGCCTTGATTATTTTGCCTATGATTTTCCTATCGATAGAAGAAGCGAAAGAAAGTAAATAAAAAGTCCGTTCTTAATTCTAAAAGTGTGCTATACTAGAATAGTCAATAAAACACGGGGAGATAGTTGTGAAGAGTGTTTTTAGGTTGTATCGGTAGGGGCTTGCTTTTACCGACAGCACGTTTTATCTCACATCCCTAAAAATCATACCTAAAAACAAACAAAAAGGCTTCAAATTTGAGGTCTTTTTTGGTAGAATAGGTATCATTAAAATGAACTAGGAGGCGCCTATGACTGCCACAAAAATGAACGCACAAGAAATTATCCAATTTATCGCCAATGCTGAAAAGAAAACTAGTGTTAAAGTAACCTTTGAAGGACAACTTGCAACTGCTGTACCAAGCTCTGTTGTCAAACTAGGGAATGTCCTATTTGGAGACTGGAAGGACGTTGCTCCTCTTCTCGAAGGTTTGGTAGAAAATCAAGACTATGTTGTTGAGCAAGATGCTCGTAATTCTGCAGTTCCTTTGCTAGACAAACGTGCTCTTAATGCTCGTATTGAGCCGGGTGCTATTATCCGTGACCAGGTTGAAATTGGTGACAATGCTGTTATCATGATGGGAGCGGTTATCAATATCGGTGCTGAAATTGGTGCAGGAACTATGATTGACATGGGTGCTATCCTTGGTGGCCGTGCTATCGTTGGGAAAAACAGTCACGTTGGTGCAGGTGCCGTTCTTGCAGGTGTGATTGAGCCAGCTAGCGCTGAACCAGTCCGTGTTGGAGACAATGTTCTCATCGGTGCCAACGCAGTGGTTATCGAAGGGGTCCAAATCGGTAGTGGTTCAGTTGTCGCAGCAGGAGCTATTGTTACCCAAGATGTCCCAGAAAACGTAGTAGTAGCAGGTGTTCCAGCTCGTATAATCAAAGAGATTGATGCCCAAACCCAACAAAAAACAGCGCTAGAGGATGCGCTTCGTACCTTATAATTGTAAAAGTAATAAAGAGGCGGAACCCTTCTTCCAGCCTCTTTCTGCTATATAGGAGGAAAGATAGATGTTAGATTTGATTCAGACTAGACGAGATTTGCACCAGATTCCAGAGATTGGATTGGAGGAGTTCAAGACTCAGGCTTATCTGCTGGATGTGATTGAGAAATTGACTGCGGGCAAGAATTTTGTTCAAGTTCGTACTTGGCGGACAGGTATTTTGGTTTACTTGCAGGGAAGTCAGGCGAAGCGTACTATTGGTTGGCGAACAGACATTGATGGCCTGCCTATCGTTGAACAAACAGACCTTCCTTTCGCTTCTCAACATCAAGGTCGTATGCACGCTTGTGGCCATGATTTCCACATGACTATTGCCTTGGGCTGTCTAGAGCGCGCCCTTGAAGAGCAACCCAAGAATAATCTGCTCTTTCTGTTTCAACCTGCTGAAGAAAATGAAGCAGGTGGTATGCTTATGTATGAGGACGGGGCTTTTGGAAATTGGCTACCAGATCAATTTTATGGCCTTCATGTTAGACCAGATTTGAAGGTTGGACAGATTGCGACTAATACTCATACACTCTTTGCAGGGACTTGTGAGGTGAAGATCCGTTTCAAAGGCAAAGGTGGCCACGCAGCCTTTCCGCATGAAGCCAATGACGCTTTGGTGGCGGCTAGTTACTTTGTGACCCAGGTGCAGTCAGTGGTTAGCCGCAATGTTAATCCAATCGAGGGAGCAGTGGTGACCTTTGGTCTTTTCCAAGCTGGAACAACCAACAATGTCATTACAGACACAGCATTTTTACACGGAACCATTCGGGCCTTGACTCAAGATATGAGTCTCTTGGTGCAAAAGCGGGTCAAAACAGTTGCAGAAGGAGTTGCAGCAGCCTTTGGTATGGAAGTCGAAGTGGAACTCAAACAAGGTGGTTACCTGCCTGTTGAGAACAATCCCGCCTTGGCGCGTGAACTGATGGACTTCTTTGAGGAAAAAGAAGGAATAGAGTTGATTGATATCGAACCTGCTATGACAGGTGAAGACTTTGGTTATCTCCTTTCAAAAGTTGATGGCGTTATGTTTTGGCTAGGTATCGATAGTCCCTACGCCCTTCATCACCCTCAGATGAGTCCTAAGGAAGAAGCCTTAGCTATTGGTGTGGATGCGGTCTCTAGTTTCCTGAAAAAGAAAGCAGCAGAGTAGAGGGGTTGTCTATGAAATCGGAATTACGTAAGCAAGTCTTGCAAGAAATGAAGGCTTTACCTCTAGAGCAAAAACAGTTTATAGACCAAGCTTTAACTGAGCGACTTTTACAACACCCCTTTTACCAAGAAGCCAAGGTCATTGCAACCTATCTCTCTTTTCCTCATGAATTTCAAACTCAGAGATTGATTGAGCAGGCCCTGAAGGACGGCAAGAAGGTTCTGATACCCAAAACGTATCCCAAAGGGCGCATGGATTTTGTAGTCTATGATCCGCAACAGTTGGTAAAAACTGCCTTTGGCTTACTGGAACCACAGGGAGATTTGGAAGTAGTGGATGCCTCTCAGATTGATTTGATTCATGTTCCTGGTCTGGCTTTTACGACGGAAGGATATCGGATTGGATACGGTGGAGGTTATTATGACCGCTATCTGGAACATTTTTCTGGTAATACTTTGAGTACGATCTATCCTTGTCAAATTCAGGACTTTATCCCTGAAAACCATGATATTCCTGTTCAGGAGGTATTAATTGATGAAGGAAATCTTTGATAGACGTTACCCTGTGACGAGTTTTTTCCTCTTAGTGACTACCTTGGTATTTTTACTAATGTTGGTCACTGCAGGCGGAAACTTTGACAGGGCAGATACATTATTTCGATTTGGAGCCATGTATGGGCCAGCTATTCGCCTCTTTCCTGAGCAGGCTTGGCGTCTCTTCTCTGCCATTTTTGTTCATATTGGGTTGGAGCATTTCATTGTCAATATGCTTTCGCTTTATTATCTTGGTAGGCAGGTAGAGGAAATTTTCGGTTCTAAGCAGTTTTTCTTTCTCTATCTCTTATCAGGAATGATGGGCAATCTTTTTGTTTTTGTATTTAGTCCCAAATCCTTAGCAGCAGGAGCCTCGACTTCTCTCTATGGGCTATTTGCTGCAATTATTGTTCTTCGTTATGCAACTCGCAACCCCTATATCCAACAGCTAGGGCAATCTTATCTGACACTTTTTGTGGTTAACATTATTGGAAGTGTTCTGATTCCAGGAATCAGTCTAGCAGGTCATATCGGAGGTGCAGTTGGTGGCGCATTTCTAGCAGTTATCTTTCCAGTTAGAGGAGAAAGACGGATGTATAGCGCTAGTCAGAGACTAGTAGCGTTAGTGTTGTTCGTAGGACTCGCAGTCTTGCTTTTCTACAAGGGAATGGGATTGTGACGACTAATATGTAAACTTGAATAAGAAAAAAAGCTACTTAAAAAATGAGTAGCTTTTAATGTGTTTTGGAACCATTTGAAACAAACAGCTCTAAAATAGTTATTAACGTCGTCTAAATTCAGTAATTCCTCCACCATAGTTTCCAAGGTGGTTCCCATTAGTGTCACGAACATCTCCATTGCTATGATTTGCCTGGAAATTGCTATGATTACCTCCTGCGTCAATGCTCCAATATTGTGTATAGCCGTCATTACTTCCTCCGCCGTTATTGCTGTTGCCGGACGAATATTGTTCGGTAGCTGGGACTTCATAATTACTTCCGCCACCATTTGATCCAGAATAAGAAGATGAGTTAGAACTTGAACTGCTTGATCCAACAGAAGATTCTTGTGATTTAGCTTCTGATTGTTTCTTCTCTTCTTCTTTAGCTTTTTCAGCTGCTTTTTGTTCTTCTTCTTTCTTCAAAGCTTCGATTTGCTTATTGAATTTATCTACAATATCAGTAAGATATTTTGTAGTTTCTTCAAGATTATCTTGTTTGAATGTTTCATCAACTTTCTTGATAAAATCAATTTGTTTATTGATTTCTTTTACATTATTTTCTATGGTTGTTTTATCTTTAAATTTGTCATCTGAATCTTTGATGTCATAAGCCAAACCTTTTTGCAAATGAAAATCTACAATGGCTTTAGATGATTCTTTGACTTTGTTATTAAGATAGTCTTTACCTGTATCGGTTTTAAGTGAAGTTTCAGATAATTCTTTCAACTTAGAAATAGATTCATCTGAAGATGAATCAAATGATTCAAATAGTTTATCAACTTGTTCTTTGTCTGATTTGCTATCTTTTTCTAATTGTACAATTTTTGCTTGTTGCTCTGCTTGATGTTGGTAATATGAATACCATCCAAACCCTAATACCAATACAACACCAACTGCAACTGATGAAATGATTACTTTTTTATTGTTTTTGATAAATTCTACAAATTTGTTTTCCATAATCTTTTACTTTGATAGTGTCCGCAATCACTTTAAAATTAAAATTACCCCTATCTTTCTCCCTTATTATATTCTTATTAATAGCTTCCACAAAATTAAACAACTTATGTTCGACTCGGTTGATTTAATTTAACCATGACTACTCCAACAGTTAAGTCAAATTTAAAATTATTTATTATTTTGGAACCATTCGAAAGAACACAGCTCTAAAACATTATTTTTCTTGATTATACCATATTTAGAGTTTTGGAACTATTCGAAACAACACAGCAAGTTAAAATAAGGCTTTGTCCGTACACAACTTGGAAAAGTGTGCACCGATTCGGTGCTTTTTATTTTATTATACCAACTCATTGTACTCCTATTTTTATAAAAAAACAAATAATATCGTAGCGCTTTCATAAGATTTGAGATCAATTCGTTGGAGCTTGTAAGTGGGTTAATTGAGAAATACGATTTCCTTTTGTCGGTTTATATGTTCGGGATGATAGCAATATAAAATAAAAAGAACTGGGATAATTAACTATCCTAGTTCTTATTTTTACATGGAATATTCTTCTATTCCCTCTCAGCCAATTCTTTTCCAAGTTGGATAAGGTAATCTTTCAAGTCATCTTTGACTTGTGGGTGCTTGAGAGCGTAGTCAATAGATGTTTTTATAAAGCCAAACTTATCCCCAACGTCGTAACGAGCTCCTGTAAATTCACGGGCGAAAACACGTTGTGTTTTATTAAGCGTATCAATAGCGTCGGTAAGCTGGATTTCATTTCCAGCGCCAGGAGCTTGATTTTCGAGGATCTCAAAAATTTCTGGTGTGAGCAGATAGCGCCCTATAATTGCTAAATCACTTGGAGCATCCTCTGGAGCTGGTTTTTCAACGAAAGTTTCGACACTGTAGAGACCATTAATCCCTTCACCCTGAGGAGCGATAACTCCATATGCTGAAACTTCTTCATGAGGGACAGGCATAACAGCAATTGTTGATGCGTGAGTCGACTCGTAATCATTCATCAATTGTTTTGTCAAAGGAACAGCGTGGTCATCTGTGATATCCATTAGGTCGTCACCAAGCATGACAACGAAGGGTTCATTCCCCACAAAAGCTTTTGCTTGTAAGACAGCATCTCCAAGACCACGAGGATGGCTTTGACGGATAAAGTGAAGGCGAATGCCAGTTGTTTCGTCTACCAATTTTAGCAAGTCATGCTTGCCTTTTTCTTTGAGGTTGTACTCAAGCTCAAAGTTTGAGTCAAAGTGGTCTTCAATAGAACGTTTTGATTTACCAGTGACAACCAGAATATCTTCAATACCTGATTTAAGAGCTTCTTCTACGATAAATTGGATAGTTGGTTTATCTACAATTGGCAACATTTCTTTAGCAAGTGCTTTGGTTGCTGGTAAAAATCGAGTCCCGAGTCCAGCGGCAGGGATGACTGCCTTTCTAACTTTTGATGTCATAAGAATCCTTTCTTTAGAGGGTTAAGACCACTCATTTTCTGCTTTAAATTCATTGTTCATGATGTCATAAATGGCATCTTTGATATTGGTTCCGTGGTAGATAACTTGGTAAATGGCCTGTGTAATTGGCATATAGACTCCAAGTTCTTGCGCTAGTTCATAGGCTGCTCGAGTCGTTGAGATTCCTTCAATCACCATGCCCATATTGGCTTCGATATCAGCTAAAGATTCTCCACGACCAAGAGCATCTCCAGCTCTCCAGTTACGAGAGTGGATGGAAGTTCCCGTTACAATCAAATCTCCTACACCAGACAAGCCGCTATAGGTCAATGGACTGGCACCGAGTGCTACCCCTAAGCGGGTAATTTCTGCCAAGCCTCGAGCGATGATGGCTGCCTTAGCATTGTCACCAAATCCCAAACCATGTAAAGCTCCAGCACCGACAGCAATAATATTTTTAAGAGCACCAGCAGTTTCGACTCCAATAACATCCGTATTGGTATAAAGTCGGAAGTAGTGATTACTAAAGAGCTCCTGAACGTATTGAGCTGTTTGTAAATTCTTAGAAGCAGCAGTGATTAAAGTCAGGTCACGAACAATGGTTTCTTCCGCATGACTAGGCCCTGAAACAACGACAATATCACTGCGGAGATGTTCAGGGATTTCTTCTTCAAGGATGGTTGATAATCGTTTATGGCTATCAGGTTCTAATCCCTTTGATGCGTGCATGATAATAGCCTTATGGTCTAAGGTTTTTGCAACTTGTTGAGCAACAAGTCGTGTCACTTTTGTTGGGACAACAAACAAAATCGCATCGACATCTCTCAATGCCTCTGCTAAGTCAGTGTAGGCAATGATATTTTCATCTAGAACGACATCTTTAAAATAGTGTTTGTTAGTATGATAGGTATTAATTTCATTGATTTGCTCGGGAATGTTTCCCCAAATACGTACCTCGTGTCCATTGTCATTTAAGACTTGTGAAAGGGCAGTTCCCCAAGAACCAGGCCCCAAGACGGCGATGGTTTGTTTTTCCATATTCCCCTCCTTTATAACCTTCTTTTTACTATTTTACCATAAAAACCTTTATCATGCATTACTGTAGATGAAAGCGCACTAATTTGTATCAAGGAGACTTCTTTGACAAGTTTCCACTTTTTTGCTAGAATAACATCACACAAACAGAATGAGAAGGAGCTGACGGACTGTCGCTCCCTTTTGTCTATTTTTCAAGGAGAAAGTATGCTGATTCAGAAAATAAAAACCTACAAGTGGCAGGCATTGGTCTCGCTCCTGATGACAGGCTTGATGGTTGCCAGTTCGCTTCTGCAACCGCGTTATCTGCAGGAAGTGTTAGACGCCCTACTTGCTGGGGAATATGAAGCTATTTATAGTATCGGGGCTTGGTTGATTAGTGTGGCCGTGGTTGGTCTAGTTGCTGGTGGCCTCAATGTTGTCCTCGCAGCCTATATTGCCCAAGGAGTTTCATCTGACCTTCGAGAGGATGCCTTCCGTAAAATCCAAACCTTTTCTTATGCTAATATTGAACAATTTAATGCGGGAAATCTAGTCGTTCGAATGACAAATGATATCAACCAGATTCAGAACGTCGTAATGATGACCTTTCAAATTCTTTTCAGACTTCCCCTCTTGTTCATCGGTTCGTTTATCCTGGCGGTTCAAACCCTACCTTCTCTGTGGTGGGTGATTGTTCTCATGGTGATCTTAATTTTTGGTTTGACTGCTGTCATGATGGGGATGATGGGTCCTCGTTTTGCCAAGTTTCAAACCCTGCTTGAACGCATCAATGCCATTGCTAAGGAAAATCTGCGCGGTGTTCGTGTGGTCAAGTCCTTTGTCCAAGAAAAAGAGCAATTTGCTAAGTTTACGGAGGTTTCAGATGAGCTTCTTGGTCAAAACCTTTACATTGGTTATGCCTTTTCAGTAGTGGAACCTTTTATGATGTTGGTCGGTTATGGGGCGGTATTCCTCTCTATTTGGCTAGTTGCGGGGATGGTTCAGTCGGATCCGTCAGTTGTTGGCTCCATTGCTTCCTTTGTCAATTACCTAAGCCAGATTATCTTTACCATTGTTATGGTTGGATTTTTGGGAAATTCTGTCAGTCGTGCTATGATTTCTATGCGTCGTATTCGAGAAATTCTTGATGCAGAGCCAGCCATGACCTTCAAGGATATGCCAGATGAAGAGTTGGTCGGCAGTCTTAGCTTTGAAAATGTGACCTTTACCTATCCAATGGACAAGGAACCGATGCTGAAAGATGTGAGTTTTACTATTGAACCTGGTCAGATGGTTGGTGTCGTTGGAGCGACTGGTGCAGGAAAATCAACCTTGGCTCAACTGATTCCACGTCTCTTTGACCCACAGGAAGGGGCTATCAAAATCGGAGGTAAGGATATTCGAGAAGTGAGTGAAGGAACCCTGCGTAAAACTGTTTCTATCGTTCTTCAACGTGCCATTCTCTTCAGTGGAACGATTGCAGACAACTTGAGACAGGGGAAGGGAGATGCTACTCTATTTGAAATGGAACGCGCAGCCAATATTGCCCAGGCTAGTGAATTCATTCATCGTATGGAGAAAACCTTTGAAAGTCCAGTTGAGGAAAGGGGAACCAACTTCTCTGGTGGGCAAAAACAAAGGATGTCGATTGCGCGTGGGATTGTCAGCAATCCACGTATTCTGATTTTTGATGATTCGACCTCGGCCTTGGATGCCAAGTCAGAGCGCCTAGTGCAAGAAGCCTTGAATAAGGAATTAAAGGGGACGACAACCATTATCATCGCTCAAAAGATTAGCTCGGTTGTCCATGCAGATAAAATCTTGGTTCTAGATCAAGGACGATTGATTGGTCAAGGCACGCATGCAGACTTGGTTGCCAACAATGATGTTTACCGTGAAATCTATGAAACACAGAAAGGAAAGGAGGAGTAACATGAAAACAGTTCAATTTTTTTGGAATTATTTTAAAGTCTATAAGCTATCATTTGTAGTTGTCATACTGATGATTGTTCTGGCGACTCTTGCCCAAGCCCTCTTTCCGGTCTTTTCTGGACAAGCAGTGACGCAGCTAGCTAATTTAGTTCAAGCTTATCAAGATGGCAATCCAGAACTTATTTGGCAAAGTCTATCAGGAATCATGGTCAATCTTGGCCTGCTGGTTTTGGTTCTCTTTATCTCCAGTGTCATATACATGTGTCTCATGACGCGCGTGATTGCAGAGTCGACCAACGAGATGCGCAAAGGCCTCTTCGGTAAGCTTGCTCGCTTGACGGTTTCTTTCTTTGACCGCCGACAAGATGGCGATATCTTGTCTCGTTTTACCAGTGATTTGGATAATATCCTCCAAGCCTTTAACGAAAGTTTGATTCAGGTCATGAGCAACATCGTTCTATACATTGGTCTGATTCTTGTCATGTTTTCGAGAAATGTGACGCTGGCCCTCATCACCATTGCCAGCACACCAGTGGCCTTCCTTACGCTGATTTTTATCGTGAAAATGGCACGGAAATATACCAACCTCCAGCAAAAAGAGGTAGGGAAGCTCAACGCCTATATGGATGAGAGTATCTCAGGCCAAAAAGCTGTCATTGTGCAAGGAATTCAAGAGGATATGATGGCAGGATTTCTTGAGCAAAATGAGCGCGTGCGCAAGGCAACCTTTAAAGGAAGAATGTTTTCTGGAATTCTTTTCCCTGTCATGAATGGGATGAGTCTAGTTAATACAGCCATCGTCATCTTTGCGGGTTCAGCTGTACTTTTGAATGATAAGTCTATTGAAACAAGTACAGCCCTAGGTTTGATTGTTATGTTCGCTCAATTTTCACAGCAGTACTACCAGCCTATTATTCAAGTTGCGGCTAGTTGGGGAAGTCTTCAGTTAGCCTTTACGGGGGCTGAGCGGATTCAGGAAATGTTTGATGCAGAGGAAGAAATCCGACCTGAAAAGGCTCCAGCCTTCACTCATTTGCAAGAAGGTGTTGAAATCAGTCATATTGATTTTTCATACTTGCCTGATAAACCTATTTTGAAAGATGTCAGCATTTCTGCCCCTAAAGGCCAGATGACAGCAGTTGTGGGTCCGACAGGTTCAGGGAAAACGACTATTATGAATCTTATCAATCGCTTTTATGATGTTGATGCTGGTGGTATTTATTTTGACGGCAAAGACATTCGTGACTATGATTTAGATAGTCTCAGAAGTAAGGTGGGAATTGTCTTGCAAGATTCGGTCTTATTTAGCGGAACCATTCGAGACAATATCCGTTTTGGTGTGCCAGATGCCAGTCAGGAATTGGTTGAGGCAGCAGCAAAAGCAACCCATATTCATGACTATATCGAAAGCTTACCTGATAAATACGATACTCTTATCGATGATGACCAGAGCATCTTCTCAACTGGGCAGAAACAATTGATTTCCATCGCTCGAACTCTGATGACAGATCCAGAAGTTCTCATTCTAGATGAAGCCACTTCAAATGTAGATACGGTGACAGAAAGCAAAATTCAGCATGCCATGGAGGCGGTTGTAGCAGGCAGAACTAGTTTCGTCATTGCCCACCGTTTGAAGACTATCCTCAATGCTGATCAGATTATTGTCCTCAAAGATGGAGAAGTCATTGAACGTGGTAACCACCATGAACTCTTGAAGCTCGGTGGCTTCTATTCAGAACTCTATCACAATCAATTTGTTTTTGAATAAGAAAAAAGTTGTCCCCTTGGGCAGCTTTTTCTTGTTCATAAAAAATATTTATCACAGCCTTAAAAAAAACATATTAGACGAAAGTCATTTTGAGTGATATGATAGGACTATCGTTATACTCAATGAAAATCAAAGAGCAAACTAGGAAGCTAGCCGCAGGTTGCTCAAAACACTGTTTTGAGGTTGTGGATAGAACTGACGAAGTCAGTAACCATACCTACGGTAAGGCGACGCTGACGTGGTTTGAAGAGATTTTCGAAGAGTATTAACATTCGAAAGGAGAGACATCATGACTAGAACGGTTGTAGGAGTTGCTGCAAATCTATGTCCCGTAGACGCAGAAGGCAAAAACATTCATTCATCTGTATCTTGTAGATTCGCAGAGAGCATTCGTCAAGTCGGTGGTCTCCCTTTAGTCATTCCTGTTGGTGATGAGTCAGTTGTACGCGATTATGTGGAAATGATTGACAAACTCATTTTGACAGGCGGTCAAAATGTCCATCCTCAGTTTTATGGAGAAAAAAAGACCATCGAGAGTGATGATTACAACCTAGTGCGCGATGAATTTGAATTGGCCCTCTTGAAAGAAGCGCTTCGTCAGAATAAACCAATTATGGCAATCTGTCGCGGTGTCCAACTTGTCAATGTTGCCTTTGGGGGAACCCTCAATCAAGAAATCGAAGGTCACTGGCAAGGCCTGCCTTTCGGAACATCTCATTCTATTGAGACAGTAGAAGGAAGCGTGGTGGCTAAGCTATTTGGAAAAGAAAGTCAAGTCAACTCCGTCCATCGTCAAAGTATTAAAGATTTGGCACCTAATTTCCGCGTAACCGCTATTGATCCAAGAGACCAAACCATCGAAGCGATTGAATCTATCGATGAACACCGCATTATCGGTTTGCAGTGGCATCCAGAGTTTCTGGTTAATGAAGAAGATGGTAATTTAGAATTATTTGAGTATTTATTGAATGAACTGTAACGACTGGAACATCTAGTCGTTCTTTCTTTTATTTTTTCAAAATTTTTGGAATATGGGATTTTTACGCAAACGTTTGAATTCTGATAAAAATTGGAGAAATTCGACAAAAAAACTTGAAAAAAACGAAGGTAAGCGTTATGATAGAAAAGAAGAAATATTGGAGGAATAACATGTCACATATTAAATTTGATTATTCAAAAGTTTTAGACAAATTTGTTGCACCACATGAAGTGGAATACATGCAATCACAAGTAACAGCAGCAGATGAATTGATCCGTAAAGGAACTGGTGCTGGTAGCGACTTCTTGGGATGGTTGGACCTTCCTGAAAACTACGACCGCGAAGAATTTGACCGCATCTTGAAAGCTGCTGAGCAAATCAAATCAGACAGCGATGTTTTGGTTGTAATCGGTATCGGTGGATCTTACCTTGGTGCCAAAGCAGCAATCGACTTCTTGAACCACCACTTTGCAAACTTGCAAACAAAAGAAGAACGCAAGGCTCCACAAATCCTTTACGCAGGAAACTCAATCTCATCTACTTACCTTGCTGACTTGGTAGAGTATGTAGCTGACAAAGACTTCTCAGTAAACGTGATTTCTAAATCAGGTACAACAACTGAACCAGCTATCGCTT